>SMVB01266086.1_pt1 | contig 17908 bp, 14 predicted proteins | sample 2456461 | NCBI WGS metagenome assembly SMVB01 (sample SAMN11095934, study PRJNA526329) | marine sediment metagenome | biome: Marine sediment; feature: Surficial sediment; material: Deep marine sediment; isolation source: Hadal surficial sediment | place: Pacific Ocean | collected 2014-05 | depth...
AGAGGGGAATCCACCTGCCGCCGGGTCCGTTCCCCCTACCGGCCATCGGCGGCCCCGGCTTCCTCCTGGGACACCAGGTTAGGGTGAAGCTGGGAAATCTGGCGGTGCCAGTGCGGTTCGTGGGCTTGGTCAACCACTTCCCAACGCTCTACCCCGGCCGGGGTCCGTTTCTTCTGGTGAACTTGAAAGACTATCAGGATTACGCGCGCCGGCTGCCCATCAGTTCATTGGACCGGCCCGGTGAGGCGTGGCTGTCGTTGGACCCCGCCGCAGACCGTCTACAGGTCATCGCGCAGATACCGGACGTGATCCCAGGATTTGTTGTCATCAGGGACCGGGAGCTGGCGGCGGAACTGGCGGGGCGAAACCCCTTGGCAGGCGGGGGTTGGGACGGTCTCACGATCTTCAGCATGGTGGCCATCGGAATCGCGGTATTGCTGACCCTAACCGTCCACGCCTTGGTGTCGGTCCGGACGGGGCGCATGGACCTGGCGGTGGCGCGGGTTTTGGGGTTCTCGCGGGGGCAGTTCTTCCTGTCGCTGGCGACGGAGCGTTTGATCGTAGCCGTGCTGGCCATCGCCGCCGGAGCGGCCATGGGTTATTGGCCGGGCCTTGAGATATTGGAGTTGGTGGACCTGACACCCCAGGGAGGTGTCCCGGTGCCGCCGCTCGTGCCGTCCATCAAGGGTTGGTTGATGGCCGGGGTGTTGGCCGGACTGTTGGCGATGTCGGCCCTATCGGTTGGATTCGCCACGGTGGCGGTCCGGCGGCTTAACCCGGCCGAGATATTGCGGGGAGGCGGCTGATGCTGGACCCGCGGAGCGGCGTTAGGTGATGGCCCTGTGGAGCGGCGTCAGATGATGGCGATGATCCGGTTTGCCTACGTGATGGCCGTGCGGAGAGCGGTCGCCGGCTGGCGGTTGGAGGCCGTGCTCTTTGGCGGCATTCTGATGGCCGTGGCATTGATGGCCAGCGGGGCGATTTTCTCCGACCTTCTGGCCGATGCTTCCTTGCGCCATGCGCTGCGTGAAGCGCCCCCGGAGCAAGCCAACTTCTGGATGCGGTCTTTCAGCAGCCAGGACGAGCCCGCCACGGCCGCCGGACGCCGCTCCGTCTATCAGGACCGGTTGGATTTCGCCCGGGAACGCGTGTCGAAGCCTTTCGCGCCCTATCTGAAGGACGAAGCGTTGGTCTTGGACACCGCCACTTTTTACTTCAAAGGTCACCCCCAATTGGAACTGGACAACGAGATTCGGCCCAGGGGTTCGGTTGTTTACATGTCTGGTTTGGGGCCGGAGCGGGCCACGTTGACTCAGGGGAGGTGGCCGGGGGCGCAGAACGCCAACGCCCCATCGGGCACTCCCTTGGAAGTGGTGGTGGATGGACTGGGCTTCGGGCTGTTGGGCCTGGAGATTGGCGAGGTGATGGAGATTTTCCCGGCGGCATCGTTCGTCGACCCGCCCTCCATGCCGGTGAGGATCGCTGGAGTCTTCGAGCGCAACGACCCGGATGACGAGTTTTGGTATGGCGCCCAATCAGACTTTAGTATCAAGAACGACCGCTGGACCATCGTGCCGCTGTTCACCAGTGAAGAGGCCATCATCAGCCGGGTGCTTGGCGAGTATCCGACGTTGTACACCGACGTAACCTGGTACTACTACCTGGACCGCGATGCGCTGCGGGCAGGGGACGTGGACACGCTTCAAGCCACGATCCGCCAAGCCGAAGCAGATATCGAGTTTGATCTGAAGAATTCCAGCAAGTCCATCCGGTTGGACGACCTGCTCGGCGACTTTGACGAGCAATTGTTGTTGGCCAGGGTGCCTCTTTTCTTGATGGTTTTCCTAATCATCGGGATATTGCTCTATTACCTGGCGTTGGTCGCCGGTTTGATTGTCCGTTCCCGCTCCAATGAGATTGCCATGTTGAAAAGCCGGGGGGCGACCACGCTGCAGGTGGGAATACTGGGCCTGGGCGAAGGTTTGTTGTTGGGCATCCCGGCCGTGATAATCGGGCCTTTCTTGGCCATGGGGGTGGTCAAGGTCCTAGGCAACATTTTCTTCAACTTGGGCGGGGGCGCCGAGGAGCTTTCCGGAGTGCCGGTGGCCGTGTCTCAAGGGGCCGTGGTGCTCGGTCTGGTGGGAGGAGCTCTGGCGGTGGCGGTGTTTACCTTGGCGACTTTGGCGGCGGCCAGACACGGGATCGTGGAGGCGAGACAGACCGGCGCCCGGCCGGCCACGGCCTCCTTCCTGCACCGCTACTACTTGGATTTCTTATTCCTGGCTCTGATCGGCATGTTGTGGTGGCAGATACAGAGCCGGGGAACTTTTTTGGTCCAATCGGTGGGCAGCCGAGAGCTGGAGATAGACTACAGCCTGCTGCTGGGCCCGGTGCTTGGGCTTCTGGCGATCGGGTTATTGATCATGCGGGTGTTCCCCTGGTTTGTGGCCCTTCTGTCGCGGTTGGCGGGCCCGATCGCGCCCTCTTGGCTGGTGCATTCCCTGCGCCACGTGGCGCGCGACCCGATGGTGCCGGGCATCTTGATCGTGCTATTGACCTTTGCCACTGCGCTTGGCGTCATCGGCAGCGCATTCAGTTCCACGTTGGAGCGGAACCAGAAGGAGCGTGCCCAATACGCGGCGGGAGCGGACCTGAGGATTCGCCACAGCGGGACCTCCGGCATCACTTCGGGCGGCAGATACGCCCGGAACGTGGAAGAGGTGGCCCACGCCGCAGATGTGTTTCGGACCAACGGGCAAATCACGACCACCGGGTTCAGCACCTCGGCCTCCGTCCTGGCAGTGGACGCCTCGAAGATCGCGGATGTCGCCTGGTTCAGGGATGATTTTGCCGGTGGCAAGTCGATCGACGATTTGGCCCAGCTGCTGCTGAGCGGGCCGGAAGCCCCGGATGGGTTGCCAATGCCCGAAGATGCCGTGGGTTTGTCTATCTGGGTGCAACCCGCCGGGATCGCGTCTGGGGCCATTCTTTGGGCCAGGCTGCGGGACAGGAAGGGAACCTATTTTGACGTATTGGTTGGTAACCCAAGCGCGGGAGGTTGGACCAAACTCGAGTCTAGCCTTTCACCGGTGGTGGCCGCCAGAAGCCGGTTCACTTCCCAGACGCGGCAGATTGACCTGCAGCCTCCCTATTCTTTGCAGTCTTTCCAGATTACCATCCGCACCGGTGTTGGTGGGACAGACGGATTGGGGGCATTGTTCCTAGGCCGGTTGGAAGCGATAACCCCCCGGGGGGCGGTTGTGCTGGCGGATTTCGAGTCGCCGCAGGGTTGGTCGGTTATCAAAGATTATGCGCGGCCTGGATTGTACGCTTTGGAGGCCAGCCAATCGGCTGGAGGGGACCGATTTCCGTCGTCAACGCGGTTCAGTTGGGCCAGCGGCGGCATCGGCATGCGCGGCATATACCCCGGCGAAGAGGAGGCCCCACTCCCGGCAGTGGTCAACGAAGAGTTCCTGAAAGTTGCGGACGCCGCCGTGGGCGAGATAGTAATTTTGGGGCTGTCCACCTATTCTTTGCTGGTTAAGATTGCGGGAGTAACCAGTTATTTCCCGACACTGGACCCTGGCGACAAACCGTTTATCGTCGTCGACCTGGATAGCTTCGAGGCAGTGTCCAACCGGCACAGCGCCGTGTCTCTGGCTGGGTCCAATGAGATTTGGATTGACCTTGCCTCCGGCGCCGGCGTGCCCTCAGACGCGGTAGATGCCGAGGCTGCGGAAAGGGCTGCCGAGTCAGTCCGGCAATCGGGGGTTAGGATCAGAGAGATATTCAACTCGGCGGCGATGGTCTCGACGCGGGTAGACCAACCGTTGGTGAACGCCGGGTGGGGCGCGCTGCTGGTGCTGCTATTCTTGGCGGTAACCCTGGCCAGCGCCTCTGGGGTGATGCTGTTCTCCTATCTCGACACCAGGGAACGTCAGACTGAGTTCGCTCTGCTGCGGACCTTGGGCTCGACGGGCGGACAGTTGCGTGGCATCGTATGGTTTAATCTATTCTTGGTTGTGATTTGTGGATTGGCGCTGGGTACGTGGGTTGGCCAGTTGATTGGAGTGAGCATCTTGCCTCTCATGGAAGTGGCCGAGGGAGGAGAACGCGTCACTCCGCCGATGGCCTTCACCGTTGACTGGCGGTCGCTGATGGTATCGTATCTGGTGTTGGCGGTGGTGACCGTGGTGACAGTGGTCTGGCTGGCGTGGTTGAGCGCTAAGATACAGGTGGAACAGGTGCTTAGAATGGGGGACGCGGGATGACCCAATTCAGCGATTACGGCACGGCGGCCCATCTTGCGGGTCCATCGGCCGGCCCATACATCGATTGCCGGGACCTCTTCAAGATTTACAAGCGCGCCGACTTGGAGGTGGTGGCCCTGCGGGGCCTGGACCTCAGTGTCGCGCCTGGCGAGTTGATTGCGGTGGTCGGGGCCAGCGGCAGTGGCAAGAGCACTCTTTTGAACATACTGGCCGGCTTGGACCGGCCTTCAGCAGGCCAGGTGCTGGTCGGCTCCAGGGACCTGCTCGATGTTTCCGATAGCGACCTGGTCATGTACCGGCGGTTGGAGGTGGGCTTTGTCTGGCAGGCCACCGCGCGGAACCTGGTGCCCTACCTGTCGGTTGCCGACAACATCGAACTGCCCATGGCCCTGGCCGGAAAGCCTGCTAAAGCTCGCCGGGCCTGGGCCGGTGAGTTGTTGGAGTCGCTCAGCATGGCGGACAAAAAAGACCGTTTTCCACACCAACTTTCCGGTGGCGAACAGCAACGGGCCGCTATCGCGGTGGGCCTGGCCAACAAACCTCCCCTGCTTTTGGCCGACGAGCCCACCGGAGAATTGGACACCGAGAACGCGGACAGTATCTTTGAGATGATTCGTGGGCTGAACCGCTCCTATGGAGTCACTGTGGTCACAGTGACTCACTACCCGGGAATTTCCCGATTCGTCGACCGCGTGGTGCACATCCGCGACGGCCGTATCGGCTCGGAGACTCTCTCCCGGCCCGATTACCGACGCGACGGAGGCACCGTCGAAGAAGAATACGTCGTGGTTGACCAGGCAGGACGGCTTCAACTTCCTTTGGAATTGGCAGACCGGTTCCGCCGTGAAGGCCTGGCCAAGATACAGTTGGAAGGCGGGCAGATTACGATTGAGCCCCCGGCTTCCAACCCTCGCCGGCCCAGGAATAGGAGTTGAGCGTTGTCTGACATCACAGGCGCCAGCGGGCATTCCGCACCATCGGCCAGCGCGCTGGTAATCTCGGCGGAGGGTGTCAGCCGGGTCTTCGGCTCCGGCGCCACCGCCGTCACCGCTCTGTCGTCCATCAACCTAACCGTCAAGCAGGGGGATTTCCTGGCGGTAACTGGCCGTTCCGGTTCCGGCAAGACCACCCTGCTCAACCTGCTCTCCGGGTTGGACCAGCCCACCGCCGGGACGGTGCGTTTTCACGGGGAGGACCTGGCCGAATTGCGGGAGGCGGACTTAGTGGAGATGCGGCGGCACAAGATTGGGTTTGTTTTCCAATCCTTCGGCCTCATGCCCTTGCTGTCCGCGCAAGAGAACGTGGAATTGCCATTGCACATCGGCGGCGTGTCTTGGCGGGAGCGGAGACAGCGGGCCACCGAGGCCCTGGCGGCGGTGGGACTGGGCACCCGGGCCCGGCATCGGCCCTATGAACTCTCCGGAGGCGAACAACAGCGGGTATCCATTGCCAGGGCGTTGGTGACCAGGCCTGAAGTGGTGTTCGCCGACGAGCCCACCGGAGAACTTGACACCGCCACCGCCAGGTCCATCGCCGAAACCCTGGGCGAGGTCGCCTCATCCAGACGGGCGACGGTGATTGTGGCCACCCATGATCTGGAGTTGGCGGCCACGGCCCAGAGGCAGCTGGACCTAGTGGACGGGGAGATTGTTTCCCAAACCTAGTGTGACCGCCAGGTTTCTCCGTTCACCAGTTTCCCCGTTCAATAGTCTTTCTGGCCCTGTTGGCACATCTCAGACGCCCGTACGTGTATACTCCGGCGAGGCCACCGAGGGTGGCCGTTGTCATAACCCAGGCACCAAACCTAGTTTGCTGAGGTCTAAGAATGATTGTTCGGATCTATACTGGCGATGACGGCCAGTCCCATTTCGAAGACATGGACTCCCCAACCGAATCCGTTGAGCGGATCGCCACCAAGGCGGGAGAGGATCTGGTCTTCCGCAAGTCCGCCGAGAATAGCTTCAGCGATTGGCATCATCCGTCCCGGCGTCAGTATCTCTTTATAATCGACGGCCGGATGGAAGTGTCCGTTGGCGACGGCACAACCCGTCAGTTCCAGCCCGGCGACGTGCTGTTGGCTGAGGACATGACCGGCCAAGGCCACGTCACCAAATCCATCGGCGGGACGTACACGTCCGTTTCCATGGGCCTTCCCGACTAAGTGAGTCGACACGATCCGGGTTTTGGTTGATCATGGACGTCTCACGGTTGATACCGGGGGTGTGGCATTTCCGGTTGACAGCACCAACCCATTATCTATAATGGCAATCAAATACCCCTGGAATTATCGCCAAACACACTCAAACGAAATTCCAAATTTGGGAAGAGCGAGGGGAAAATGATTACGAAATTCGACAGCTTGTACGCCGGTCATATAGACATGACCGACATCGGCTACGGCGGCACGGCGGTGAACGACCGGTCGTTCGGCAACGACGACCTGATGACCGTCTTCAGCAAGGCCGAAGCCATCGCGAAAACTCTGGACGACAACGGGTTCGACACCATGTGGATGGCCGAGCACCACTTTCAGCCGGAAGGCTACGAGTGCATCCCCAACCTGATTATGCTGAATGTCCACCTGGCGCATCTGACCAAGAACATCAGGTTCGGTTGTGGTTTCAACATCGCTCCCATGTGGCACCCCCTTCGCCTGGCCGAGGACTTCGCCACCGCCGATATCCTGACCAAAGGGCGGGTGATCTTCGGAGTGGGCCGTGGGTACCACACCCGTGAGGTCGAGACTTTTGGCTCTCCCCTTACGGACCAGGACGCCAACCGTGAGAAGTTCGAAGAAGCGGTCGACATCATCTTCAAGGCGTTCAACAACGAGTCGTTTTCCCACCAAGGCAAGTACTACACCCTGCCTCCAGAGGTGCCTTACCGAGGTTACACCCTCAAGGAGTTGACCTTGGTCCCGCGGCCATTGACTCTGCCGGTGGAATGCTGGCAGCCGATCCAGGGCGGCACCCAACGCGCCTTGGATTTCATGGTGAAGCATGGAATCAAGGGAATCCTGGGCGGTGGCGTGGCCGAGGGCGGCGCCATGGACAGTGTCATCTTCGGTTACCGCGACGCCTTGGTGCGGGCCGGCAAGACCGACGCCCAACCAGGCGAGGGACTTAGCATCGGTTTCCACTATCACCTGGCCCCCACGGTGGAGCAGGCCATGGAAGAGGCCCAGGGCTTCTACGAAGAGAACCTCAAGATGTTTGGACCCTTGCGCCTGCACCGCGCATTGTCCGATGAACAGATTGAGATCATCAGCGACCCCCGGCGCGCACCCACCGCCGGCCTTCCGTCGATCCAATCAGCGGTCGAGCAGGGAGCTTTCCTGGCCGGACCGCCAGACCGGATCATCGAGCAACTCAAGGCGGTCGAGAAGGAGTATCCCGGTCTGGATCGGATCGGCGTCAGCCATCCGGTCGGCACTCCTCAGAGCGTGATTACCGAACAACTGGAATGGTTCGGGAAAGAGGTCATGCCCGCCTTCAAAGGCAAAGTAGGCGCCGCCGTTTAGTAGGCGGGCGGCAGGGCCGCGTTCCCTTGGATCGACCAATAAAAATGCAGGCGGAGTGCCACCCCGCCGGCATTTTTTCACGCCGGGCGACGAGCGGCGAAACCCTCCTTCGGCTTGCTCTCATCATGCCCGCTTGTTATGTCGTGTAAGATGTAATGATTCGGTGAGAAGGCGGGACCAAGTGAGCCCCCGAGCAGGGACAGCCAACATATTCGTCGGCCGCGAGCGGGAGATGGCCGAATTGAGGGCGGCGTTGGACGATGCGATGTCCGGTCATGGCCGGTTGGTCGTGCTGGCCGGAGAGCCGGGAATCGGCAAGACTCGCACGGCTCAAGAACTGGCCGCATATGCCGAATCCTTGGGCGCTCAAACATTCTGGGGTTGGTGCCACGAACAGCAGGGCGCTCCTCCCTATTGGCCATGGGTACAACCGATCGATTCATATGTACGGCGAACCGATGCCGAACTACTCGCCGTCCAGATGGGCCCCGGCGCGGCAGACATCGGTGAGATTATCCCCGAGGTCCGTGGCAAGCTGCCTGACCTTGAACCGGCGTCGATCCTTGAGCCCGAGCAGGCGCGATTCCGCCTGTTCGACTCGATAACCAAGTTTCTTAGGAACCTGGCCCAGGGCCAACCCTTGTTATTGGTGCTAGACGACTTGCAATGGGCCGATCAGCCTTCTCTTTTGTTGCTGGAGTTCTTAGCCGGGCAGGTGGCCGATAGCAAGATTATGCTCCTTGGGACCTACCGGGATGTGGAGGTGACCCTCGAGCATCCGCTGTCCGGCACCCTCGCCCGGCTGGCCCGCGGCGACTCGTATCGCAGGGTGGCGCTGGGGGGACTGGACAGCGAAGACATCGGGGATTTTATTCGGAATATCAGCGGGGTTGAACCTACTCAGCAACTGGTGCAGACCGTCTATGGGCACACCGAAGGCAATCCATTTTTTTTGACAGAGATTGTCAGGTTGTTGGGGGAGAAGAGTCAGGCTGGCGTTGAACCGGCAACAGACGGCCCCGGCGGGCTGGAAATACCCCAGAGCGTGCTGGAGGTGATTGGGCAGCGGCTAAACCGGCTGTCCCAGGATTGCCAAGGCATCCTTACGACCGCGGCGGTCATCGGCCGCCAGTTCGATTTCAGATTGTTGGAGTCATTGAGCGGAGACTTCAGCGAGACCCAGTTGCTGCAGTCGGTAGATGAGGGTCTGGATGCCCATCTCATTCAAGAGGTCCCCGGGGAAGGCGACGTTTACCAGTTCAGCCACGCCTTGGTCCAGCAGACCCTGCGGGAACGGCTTTCCACCAGCAGAAGAGTCAGGCTCCACGCCCGAATCGGGGAAACGTTAGAGACATTATATGGCGACGAACCGGGGGACCACGTCTCCGAGCTGGCTTACCACTTTGCTCAGGCGGAGGCAGTCACCGGCCCCGGCAAGGTGGCGACTTATTCCCTTCAGGCGGGGGAGCGGGCATTGGAGTCATACGCCTGGGAGGAGGCGCTGGAGCATTTTAAAATAGGGCTGACGGCAAAGGGCGTCGATCTGAATGGGTTAAAGCCCGCGCCGGACCGAATAGCAGCCAATCTTCTTTACGGGTTCGGCCGCTCCCAACTAGCCATTGGCCAATTATCCCAGTCCAACGATGCGGTGACCAGTTTTAGCCAGGCCTTCGAACATTTTGCTAGCTCTGGCGAAGTGGAGCGGGCAGTTGAGATTGCCGTGTATCCACTGCCGCTAATCGCTGGGCACGTCACCGGCGCGGGGTGGCTTATCACCCGGGCTCTGGACTTGGTCCCAGCGGGTTCCCTCCAAGCGGGCCGCCTACAGGCCAGCTACGGCCGGGTTATGGGACTTGAGGAAGTTGACTACGAAGCCGCCAGCCTAGCGTTCAACACTGCCTTGGACATCGCAAAACAGAAGGGCGACGCCACCCTGGAGTTGCAAACATTATCGTTCGCCTGTGATGTAGACGGATATCATCTCAAATTGACCGAAGCCTTGGGAAAGGGCCTTCGTGCGGTGGAACTGGCTGGCAGCATCGATAACCCCAGGGCAGAGTTAATGGCCCGCATGTGGTGTTTCTTTTCGTTGATGACAACCGGCAACCTGAGCAGCGCGGCGGGACACGCTGCGGCCATGCTTCCTCTCTGGGAACGGTTGCGCCATCCCCAATACGGTTCCCGTGCCTTCTATGCTGCTGCTGCGGTGGCCTATTCGGCTGGTGATTTCGAATCCGCGCGCGAGTTCAATGACCGGGGTCTGGCCGCCGCCCCCAGAGATCCCAGGCTTCTCAAGTTGAGGCTGCGCTTGGAATTCGAGCTAGGGAACTTTGAGGAGGGCAGCGCCTTCTTGGACCGATTCGTGGAGGTAGCCCGGCAATCGGCGCCCGGGCCAAACGTCGAACGCGCCTTTGCGGCGATGGCGATCGCCGAAAGCGTGCGTTTCACCGGTGTGACCGCCCTAGTCCTCACCGCCACGGAATTCAACAGGACGATTCTAGATTCGCCGGGATCAACCCCAGGCGTCAGCGCTTTCGCCAGGATTGGTAGTTCGTTGCTGAGCGCATTCGGAGGGAATACCGTCACAGCCGCGGAAAACTACTTGGAGTTGGCTGAGTCGCCAGGCGCGGGATACGGCAGTATAAGCGGATTCCCAGCAGACAGGATATTGGGACTACTGGCTAGCACCGTGGGCCGGTTGGAAGATGCAGCCGCGCACTTTGAGGATTGTTTGTCGTTCTGTCGGCTAGGTGGCTTTAGGCCCGCCCTTGCCTGGACCTGCCACGATTACACCGAAATGCTTCTGCATCCCTTGTCAGGTTCCGGACGGATGGAGGAAGAGACCCGAATCAAGGTCTCGTCTTTGCTGGACGAATCTATGGCAATCTCCAGCGAGTTGGGGATGCGCCCCTTAACGGAGCGGGTAGTGGCGCTTCAGGAGCTGGCCGCAGTACAACTTGCGCCCAGGCCAACCTACCCCGGCGGCCTGACCGAGCGAGAGGTAGAGGTGCTCACGCACTTGGCCCAAGGTCAGACCAACCGCGAGATCGCCAGAGAATTGGTTCTCAGCGAACGCACGGTGCAACGTCACATCTCCAACATCTACGCCAAGATCCACGTCCGGAACAGGGCGGAGGCCACTACGTTCGCCCTAAGTCATCTCCCCCTCTAACCCCCCACCGATTCATTCTGCTGACCTAGCGCCAACGTGGGCATTTATGCCCATTGGGCGCGCTTACCCTCGGCTAAGCCTTCCCTTTCCAAATGGGCATATTTGCGGATGTTTGGGGCAATTGCCCTGAGTATGGTTCATCCCGGAGCGTCCTAGCGGCGTTCCACGGGCCCGCGCCGCGGCGATGCCGGCGCCACTCGATTTTTCAAGCGGCGATCGGCGCGCCGCGGCCAATCGAGCCATGTAAACAAAGCGGTGGCCAGACCCACGGAGTGGCAGAACTATGGGCTTATCGCGTTATCAGGAGGTGATTTTGAAAATTGCGCCAGTGGTGAATTGATAACGATCCACATCGTTTAACCGCACAAAATGAAAACAAAAGATAGGGAGTAACAACAATGGGTAAATTAGTTTCTGGACGTAAATTATCGGTCATGGCTCTGTTTCTGACGCTGCTTGCTTTGGCCGCTTTTATGGCTGTAAGTCTGTTTAGCTCGACCGCAAAAGCTGGCCACCAACCCCATCAATTCGATGAATTTACCGGCTTTTGGATGGCAGTCGATCCCAGTGATGGCGGCTTCAATAAATTGTCGATTACCGATATTGATGGCGTAACGGCTAATGTCGGTCTGAGTGAAACCTTCGTTTCAACATGCGGTGGCGGTCGCGCAACACTTTCTGGAGTTGGCGAGGTAAATGAGGACGGTGATTTGGTGGTGCCAATTACCATCCAGTGCCTCATGGAGACTGCGAACGACCCAGACGGCGATCCAGTCGGACCATTCACTGTAAACTTCGTAGTCTTGGGCAACAATCTCATTGAATTTCAATTCCGTACTCTTCGCGTCCCATACCACAAGGTTAGCAGTAATTAAATCGCGATTCTAAAAATGGTCCGCCGAAGGGCGGCGAGCCACGGCCCCATCAATGGCCGCTCCTATTATGTAGGTGCGGCCATTTCCGATAGCGAATGTTGATCGGTCGCGGCGATTGGCTTGCCCACCGGCCCCACGCGTTGACAGCAAATGGCCCCCAGCTTACACTCGCATCAACCCATCGGCTGGCCTCGCGTGCCTATCTTTTTACCCCATCCTATACGAAGAAATCCTTATTCCCCACCCAGAGGTGCTTAGAACAGACATGGTCTCCTCCGACGCCGTTAGCCTCGCCGACGCCATTGAATTGATGTTTGAGACCGGTTGGACCGACGGTCTACCCGTGGTCCCGCCCACCGAAAGCCGGGTCAAGCAGTTTGTCGATGCCACCGGGCGGGACGCATCGGAGGTCATCGCTGAACTCCCCCCTCTGGGCGGCAAGGCCACCGTTGAACGCATCGCGGTGAACGCCGTGATGGCCGGTTGCCTGCCCGAGCACATGCCGGTGATTATCACGGCCATCGAGGCGATGATGGACGACCGGTTCAATCTTCGAGGGGTCATGTGCTCCACTGGGATCCACACTCCATTGGTCATCGTCAGCGGCCCGATAGTCAAAGAACTGGACATCAACGGCGGCTACAACTGTTTTGGGGCCGGATGGAGGGCCAACGCCACCATCGGCCGGGCCGTCAAGTTGGCCTTGGTCAACCTGGGCGGGGCCATCCCCGGCGAGACCAACAAGGCGACATTCGGTCATCCTGGCGCCTACACCTACTGCGTCGCGGAAGACCAAGACGCGAATCCCTGGGAGCCCCTGCATGTCGACGCGGGATTGGAGCCATTGGACAGCGCCGTGACCGTATTCCCCGCCGAGGCGCCCCACAACATCATGTACCACGACAACAAACCCCGGAATTTCCTGAAGGTGCTTGCCGACACCATGTGCACCTTGGGCAACGTGCAGATGTACGTGATGGGTGATACTTTCGTGGTCATCGGCCCAGAACACGCCCGCTTCCTCCACGATGGCGGTTGGCGCAAGCAAGACATCCGGCAGTTCCTTTTCGAGCACGCCCGGAAGCCGGTTAGAGAGTTGAAGCACGGTGGTCCGCCCCAGGGCGACGCCCAGCGAGGCCATTTCTGGCCCCGGTTCGTCGACGCTGACGATGATGACCAGATGGTCCCGGTGGTCAGGGCCGCCGACCGGATCCACATCATGGTGGCCGGTGGCCGCGGAGGCCCGCATTCGGTCTATCTTCCCGGCTGGGGCTCCCGGCGGGTCACGCGAAAGATAGACCTGCCCTAAAGAGCGAAGTATCCGTAAGGAGTAATCATGGTTAGCACACCCGAAGCAGACCTGAAGGCCCGCCTTGATGAGATGGGCCTGCTTTCACCCATAGACCCCGAGGCCTATTCCCGCTGGAAACCGGCCCCGCGTTTGGAGACTATCCACGGCCGGGTCGGCGGCTTTCTCGGCAACCGGAAGGCCAACGCCAACCTCCTGCTCCAAGGAGTGAAGGAGTTGCTGGATAGGGACTTCGAACTTAGAGACGGAATCGCGGTAGACAAGTACGTCTACTCCCGTCCGGCCGCCGACGATATCATCGACGACCTGGCATCCCGGTGTGATTTCGTAATAACTTGCATCGCTGATTGAGGGTCCTGCACCGCGTGCAGTGTGCACGACGCCATGGCCCTGGAGAACCGGGGAATCCCGACGATAGTCATCTGCACCGAGCCTTTCTTAAACTCGGCCCACCGCCACGCCAGCGTCTTCGGACGCAAAGGGTTCCAGCCCCTGGGCATCCCCCATCCCTTGGGCGGCATCACGCCGGAGGATGTTTCTCAAAGGGCAGCGGAACTGCATCAGCAGATAATCGACGCCCTAACCACTGGCGAATAACTCGAAATCGTCCCGGAAGCAGGTTTGCTTCCGCCCATCTTAGGAGAATCAAATGGTCAGAGTAGGCGCGGGAACCCACGTTTATGAGCAGGTCGAAAGTTGGGAGAAGCTCCCCGAGGGTTGGGTCTTGGGCCAAACGGCCATCGTCACCGACTCCCAAGACCGGGTCTACCTGTTCAACCGGGGCGAGCATCCTCTGATTGTCCTAGACCGAGAGGGCAACTTCCTGAACTCCTGGGGCGAAGGGCAACTGCCCGATGCCCACGGCATGTTCATCGACGGCGATGACAATCTCTACATGCCCGTCAAGAACAGCCACGTGGTATTGAAGTACCGGCCCGACGGCAACCTGCTGATGACCCTGGGCGAATGGGACAAGCCCTCGGACACCGGTTGGTCTGGAAACGTCAGCGAGCCAGCCAAGCAGGCTGCCGGTCCCTTCAACCGGCCCAGCGATATTGCCCTGGACGCGGCTGGCGACCTGTACATCTCCGATGGCTACGGCAACTCCAGAATCCACAAATTCAGCGCCGATGGCAAGCTGCTCTTCTCCTGGGGTGAGCCGGGCAAGACCGGGCCAGGGGAGTTCCACGTTCCCCACGGCGTGTGGGTGCACACCGACGGCCGGGTATTCGTCGCCGACCGGGAGAATAACCGCATCCAGATCTTCGACGCCGAAGGCAAGTTCCTCGACCAATGGACCGGCCTAGCCCGCCCCTGCGACATCTACATCGACCAGGACAACGTTCTGTACGTGCCCGAGTTGGACGGCTTCATGAGCATTCTCAGCATCGACGGCGACATCATCGCAGCCTGGGATAGCCCACTGGACGCTGGCTGGGGCAACGGGGCTCATGCCATCTGGGTTGACTCCCACGGCGATCTCTACGTCAACCAGAACGTGGAAGGACACCGCTTGGTAAAATACTTACGCCAATAACCGCGTCCGAAAGATGGGGTGCAAAAGAAATCGGGTTCCCTTCTCCCTGTCATTTTGAGGCGCGAGCCGAAGAATCTCGTTGTTGCCGATTCAACAAAGAACAAAAAAGAGACCCTTCGCTATACTCAGGCTGACAATGCCGAGACAAACATGGAGGTATGCCCATGCGGGCCGGATATCAAGTTGGACATGTCGTGCTGCGGGGCTCTTTGGACCATCAGCAGCAGTGGCAGGACCAGCTGGCCCAGTTCCGGGCTGTACGTGACGCCGGATTCGATTCCTACTGTTTCGGGCACCATTTCCTGATTGACCCATTCCAGCACTTCCAGCCATGGACCGTGTTGGCCCGGATGGCAGCCGAGCCGGGGAACATGACTCTGGCCACGTCGGTCCTGCTGCTGCCCTTGCTGAACCCGGTGGAAGTCGCCGAGCAAGCCGCGACCCTGGACCACATCGCTGAAGGGCGGTTCGTCTTGGGTGTTGGCTTGGGCTACCGGGCCGAGGAGTGCGAGGCCTTTGGCATCAAGATGTCAGAGCGTGGCGGCCGCATCACAGAGGCCTTGCAACTCATGCGGCGGTTGTGGACCGAGGATGAAGTCACCCACCACGGCAGGTATTACAATGTCACCGGCGCCAGGCCCACGGCCCGTCCGTACCAGAAGCCCTATCCCAAGGTCTGGCAGGCGGCCATGAGCGACCCCGCCATCCGCCGCGTGGGCCGTTCCGGCGACATCCTCTTCGTGGGACCAGCTCAGGGGAACGAATCCATCCGGAGGCAGATCGGCCTTTACCATGCCACGCTGGAAGAAAGCGGCCACGAGATACCTGACGACATGGTGATTGTTAGAGAGTTTTTCTGTGCCCGGACCCACGAGGAAGCCATCCAGAAGGCGCGGGCCGGATTTGAAACCAAATACAAGGTCTATGCTGAACAAGGACTCCACGGCAACGACGATGAACTGGCCAGAAAGGTCACCGGCGGCTTGGAAGCCCTGATGGACGAGACTTTTGTGCTGGGCAGCCCGGAAGAGTGTCTGGAACAGATATCGGAATACAAAAAGATGGGTTTCACCGACGTTATCATTCGGTTGTTCTACCCTCAGATGTCTCAGAGCGAAGCACTGGAGCATATAGACTTGGTGGGGCGGGAACTGATCCCAGAGATGCACCGCCTTTAGCCGGCCCGGTTAACGGCGAGCAACTCAGTTAAGGGCGGGCGAAAAAGCATTGGGCGAAGCTGGCATCTGGATAGCGGTGATTGTGTTTGGAGTGCTGGCCCTGGGTGTGCGAGAGTACGCTCGCGCCAGCGGGACCTTTGCGGCCCGGTGGGAACGAGTCAAGATTACGTTCTTGGCCGGGGCGCTCATACTCTTGGGGGTCACCGCCGCCGTATTGGCGGCGTTGTTCATCATCGTCATAATATTGCCGGAGATTTGGCGGCCATTATTGGTGGTTCTGGCTGTGATTGCCGTGGTGGTGACCCTGGTGTTTTTGTCCAAGCGGCCCACGGTGTGAGGAAGTGGCCATCAACCGGATGGCGGCGGTCGAAAAAATCGAAAAGTCTAGGAGCGAAAATTGGAAGTTGGAGTGATTTTCCCTCAGACGGAGATTGAACCAGACCCGCTGGCCATCAAGGACTTCGCCCAGGCCGCCGAGGGGTTGGGCTATTCGTACATCTTCATCGCCGACCATGTGCTGGGTGCGGACCCGGCCCATCACAACTTTCCGGCGCTGCGTACCTATAGCCATAAATCGGTCGTGCACGAGACCCTGACGCTGATGGGCTATCTAGCAGGCATCACGGAACGGATCGGCCTGGCCACCGGCATACTGATACTGCCCCAACGCCAAACGGTGCTGGTGGCCAAGCAAGCGGCAGAAGTGGACGTGCTTTCCGGCGGACGCCTGCGCCTGGGCATCGGCGTGGGCTGGAACTCCGTGGAGTTCGAGGCCCTGGGCGAGGATTTCCACAACCGGGGTGCCCGCAGTGCCGAGCAGATCGAGGTGATGCGGGCTCTTTGGACCCAGGACGTGGTGGACTTCCACGGCAGGTGGCACAACATCACCCACGCCGGTCTGAACCCCCTGCCCATCCAACGGCCCATCCCGGTCTGGTTGGGCGTCGGCAGTTCCCAGAGCCCGATGCCTCCCGACCGGGTGCTGAAACGGGTGGCCAAACTGGCCGATGGTTGGTGCCCAAGCTTCAATCCCGACGAAACAGGCCGCTCCATCATTGATAAAGTCCAAGGGTTCATGAGGGAGATTGACCGGGACCCCGAATCCCTGGGCTTGGACGGCCGGCTCCGGACCAGTGGCAAGCAACCGGAAGACTGGATGGACGAGGCCAAGGCCTGGCAAGACCTGGGCGCGACCTACCTGTCAATCGAGAACCGCCAAGGTGGTTTGAAGACTGCCGGTGAGCACATCGAAGCCATGCGCCGGTTTAAAGACGCCACCGGATTCAAGTTTTAGGGCAAAGCTTATACCTGAAGGGAGCTTGATCGATGGCGAGGTTTCAACCCAGGGACCCGGATTACGAGGCCAAAGTGCGCGACAGTTTTGGACGGCAGACAGCCATGAAGACCTTGGGCGCGGTTATGGGCAAGGTTGCGCCGGGGAAAGTGGAGATTGAGATGCCCTACCGCGCCGATCTGGCCCAGGAGCACGGTTTCATCCACGGCGGCATCGTGACCGCCATCATAGATAGCGCCTGCGGGTATGCGGCCTTAAGTCTCAGCGCGCCCGACACCGCCGTGCTGACCGTGGAGTACAAGGTCAACTTCGTGGCGCCGGCCAAGGGGCAGCGGTTGCTGGCCCGGGGGGAAGTGGTTCGTCCAGGGGCCACGATCGCCGTCTGCAAGGGCGACGTGCTGGCCTACGAAGAGGGCGAAGAAAAGCTGGTGGCCACCATGTTGTCCACTATGATGCTGATGCCCAACCGGCCCGACCTGGCTGGCTAACCGCAGAGATGCATGATGGCTCACGATTCCGTCGATCGCTCTGTCTGATATGAACTAGAGCGGGTTTGAAACCCGCCCTAGTTTGGCTTTGCTGAGCCCGGGTCAATATTCCAAGATCGCCGCTCTGGATTCCGGCGAAAGCAGGAATGACGGCGCATAGACCTAGTCGAACATCAAGACGCTGCGGGCCACCGAGCCTTCTTTCATGTACTTGAAAGCATCGTTAACGTCTTCCAGCTTGAGGCGCCGGCTCACCAACTCGTC
>SMVB01351028.1_pt1 | contig 17907 bp, 10 predicted proteins | sample 2456461 | NCBI WGS metagenome assembly SMVB01 (sample SAMN11095934, study PRJNA526329) | marine sediment metagenome | biome: Marine sediment; feature: Surficial sediment; material: Deep marine sediment; isolation source: Hadal surficial sediment | place: Pacific Ocean | collected 2014-05 | depth...
GGCGAAGAACTGGATGGCGTGCCATAGCCAACCTACCAAGCAAATGGTGTTATTTACTTGTCATTCACCTACCGAAAATCTAACTTTTATAGGATATAGGCGAGATCAGCCAACATTGTCATCTTCTAGGATCTGTTAGATGAACTCATAAGAAGATCGATAATTAACTGGCACCGAAAAATAATCTGGCTAAAAAAATTCTCTAAAACCACTTGCATCGCGTTGGATAAACTCGATTGCAAAGACACTTATTGGCCGTTAGTTTTTTCCCAATGAAAGTGAATTCGGGCTTTACACAGGCGATTGGGGTTCTTAAACTTCGTTCAGCTTTATCAGGACTGGCCAGCTGACCTCAATGGGACGTAAAGTTAGCCTTAGAGAGGGCGATAAAAATACTGAATAATCAGTAAGTAAGGCCTGCATCTGACAACCCCGATAAACACCGGGATAAGGGAAATATGCCGAGGCCGTTACCCAGCGTTATAAAGGGCTTGGCCAGATTATTATGCTAAAAACCAGAATAATGATAAGAATTGTTGCACTAATCTGTTTTTCCATAAGCGCCGGTTCTGCCCTCGGGCAGAACCCTGATCTGTTTCCGCGACCGGTAGAAATTGAACCCGCCGTTCAATTCTGGATCAAAATCTACACCGAAGTAGATACTCAAAGCGGCTACCTCCATGACTCACGCAATCTTTCTGTAGTTTATGCGCGATTACCCCTGGATCGGCCTGAAATTGAATCCAACCGAACCCGGATCCAGGATGACTTGCGGGTTCTTGCCAGCGGCAAACGATCCCAGCTGACGCCAAGCCAACAAGACATTCTTGACCTGTGGCCAGCGGGCGTGAGTAACGCTACGTTGTCTGGAGCCGCATCGAGTGTACGATGGCAATTGGGGCAATCCGATAGATTTCTTGGTGGATTGATTCGCTCAGGGGCTTATCGGGCGCACATCAATCAGGTGTTAAGGGAAAAGAACCTACCTATTGAGCTGGGAGTGTTGCCGCACGTGGAGTCCTCCTTTAACCCTGGAGCCTATTCGAGTGCGTCGGCTGCTGGTATGTGGCAATTCGGTCGGGCGACTGGGCAACGCTTTATGCGGATTGACCATATTGTAGATGAACGAATGGACCCTTATATCGCAACAAATGCCGCCATGGGATTGCTGGAATACAACTACAGTATTCTGGGGACATGGCCATTGGCGTTGACGGCGTACAATCATGGCGCCGGTGGTATGGCGCGTGCCAAACGTGATTTGAAGACAGATAAGATCGAAGTAATAATTGCGAATTACCAAGGAAGGTCGTTCGGTTTTGCATCGCGAAATTTTTATCCACAGTTTCTGGCGGTTAATGAAGTTGAAAAAAACGCGCGTCGCCATTTTGGCGATATACGCTTTAATGAACCCCCAGAATTCACTGAGGTGACGACTGACGCTTACATTGATGCGGAAATTTTTGCTCGTTCAATTGGTGTAAGCCAGGAGCAGCTGCAAGTAGATAATCCCGCGTTGCGGCCGATCGTTTGGGAAGGCACTAAGCGAATCCCTAAAGGATACGCGGTTAAAGTAAGGAGCACTGTTTCAGGTAATCCAATAACGCTACTTGCTCAGATTCCGATTGACTATAAATTTGCTGTACAAACCCCTGATATTGCTTACGTGATCGAGCGAGGTGACAGTCTTTCAGTGATAGCGAATCGTTTTAATACTTCGGTATCAAAGTTAGTTTCACTCAATCAACTAGCCAGTCGTCACCGTATTCAAATCGGACAACGTTTGTTATTACCACAAGACAATGTTAATTCGCTCGCATTAATCGGTTCAGGTGAAACAGTAATACCCGATGACGGAATCTACAATGTTACCCGCGGGGATACACTCTCCTTGATTGCAGCACGCTTTGATGTGGGTGAGTCCGATTTGCTGCGAATCAATAATTTATCCGACCCGCATCGTATTTATCCAGGACAACAACTAACCCTGCCAGGATTCGAACTTCCCGCATTAGCGCTGAACGAGATCCGGGAAATTATACCGACGCCTGCCGGACCGAGTAATAGCAATGATAGTCCAACACGCGTCAATGAGAAGGACCCAGACAACGAATCACCCCTCGAGACGGTATCAACCAAGGAACTCGTTCCCGATGTTATTGCAGAGCCGTTGGTACAACTGGCCCAACGGGAAGATATTTTGCCACCGGCCGCTGTATTGCCAGACAATCAGCAATTGGATTTACCCGTTACTGAAGCCGATAGAGAGGCAGTGGCTGTTGATGCTGATTTGAACTTTGATGAAACCAATGAACAACTGGTGGAGGCGCTTTCTGCAGATCCTTCTGACTATTCAGTTGCCAGCAACAAGTCAATTGAAATCCAGGCAACCGAGACTCTTGGACATTATGCGGATTGGCTGGGTATAAGGGCCCGGGATATTCGAAGTTTGAACAATATGTCTTTTACCGAGCAGGTAATTGTCGGTAAGAGGCTGACACTTGAATTCGCCGCTGTTTCGATCAGTGAATTTGAAGTACGGCGCCGTGATTTCCACCTGCAGTTACAACAGGAATTTTTTGCTAAATTTCGCATCCAGGACGTAGAACGCTACCAGGTAGCGGCCAACGACAATATTGGATCAATTGCCAGAACCCGTTACTCAACACCCTATTGGCTATTACGCCAATACAATCCCGAGCTCGATTTTAATCGAGTACAGATTGGTCAAGAAATTATTTTTCCCTTACTGGAATCAGTTGAGTAGCTATTTATTTACCTCACGATGACTTGAAAGCATTATTGAATAGTGCCAGGTAGTCCTTTTTGAGGCGATCCGGGCTAAAGCGTGTTACATCAACCTTGGGCAATGCGGCGCCGCTTGCCTTTAGCTTGGACCATTCCTTAAGTCTCTGTATTATCTCATTCAAAGAATCGAACTCATTCAGTTCTCTCCCAACTGTGTAGGTGAATTTTTTATCAAAGTATTCAGGATAGACAAGAGCGGAAGGAGTCAAGGGTGTACAGCCAAGCGCGCAGGCTTCCAGGATCGACAATCCTTGAAAGTCATGGAAAGAAGTCGATAACACGACGTCACAATCACGCAATCTAGAAAAATAGTCATGCTGATTTTTAACCTATCCCAAATGTGGCTTTAGGTGAGGGTATTTGGCGCCATAATCTTCAAGCAGTGCCCCAACCTGGACAAATTCATCAGGCTGGTTTCGAAATTGCTGTCCGAATACGGAAAACTTTATCGGTAGTTTTCTCTGACAGACTGCCTCTACAAGTTGCAATAGAAGTTCAGGGCCCTTGTCATATTCCCGACGATGGTTCCATGCCACGTTTAGAATTTCTGACTGGCCTAAAGAGTGAGTTTCCTTTTCATGAGGTTCTAATAAATTGCTTGCTAGTGGAACCGGGATAACTATTGCTCGCTTAAGCTGTTCCATTAATCCGTCTGGAACAAAGTCTGGGAGCTTGCTCAATAGATGCTGTGCACCGGTCAGAAACGATTCCTTATTGTATTGGCTGTTGGACACGATGCTGTTAGCACACAAGGCACTGTATATTGAAGTTAATTGAGCATCCACTGGTGATGAGGGTTGATCTTGTTGAAGACGATTATTCTGCGGGTAGGCGAATTGGTTTTCATGGAAATAAACAATCGAAGGTATCTGTGCAAGAGAGGGAATAAAGCCACGCAAACTTGACAGATCAACCATGGATGTGGCTATAAGCAAATCATAGTTCTGTGCTAAACAGGCGCGGTGGCCAAACCCCCAGCTCAAGCTGTTACCACGGACTCGCCAATTGAAATGACGTGGTGGTAAAGACAATTGAGTCCAGTCGTAGTCAGCAAATAGCTGTTTCAAGGTAATACGCCATTGAGAGTGGCTTTGGGCATCGTAGGCGGAAAGAAGTAAAAATCGTTTGCTCATGACATTGAACTTGTTGGGTTGGTCGACATTCGTTATCACAATTGATTTTGCAATACTTGCGGTAAACCGCTAGTTTTCCCATTCAGAAGTTGAGTTTAATGAATCAACAATGAAATCTGCGAAGGAGTGGAGACGAGGATAATGATAAAACTGCATGGCATGACTTACAGTAATTACTACAATATTGTTAAAACAATATTGCTTGAAAAAGGAATAGCGTTTGAAGAGGTTCATATTCTTCCCAATCAAGAAGCGGATTACTTGCTCAAAAGTCCGATGGGCAAGGTTCCATGTATTGAAACTTCCGAAGGCTTCATCAGCGAAACATCGGTTATTATTGATTACCTTGATGAGTTGGGTACCGGCCCATCGTTTTTCCCAGAAGATACTTTCCAACGCGCCAAAATCCGAGAGTTGATGACTCATATGGAACTTTACATTGAATTACCGGCGAGAAGACTCTACGGCGAAGTTTTTTTCGATAGGCCCAGCAATGCTGAGGAAAAGAAAGCGGTAAAACCTCTGCTCGAAAAAGGTTTCAAGGCTTTAGCCAAGCTGGCCCGATTCAGTCCTTATCTCAATGGTGATTCAATAACCTATGCAGATTTCTATTTCCGTTTCACTTTGAGCCCGGCACGCATTGTCGGTAAAAAAGTATTTGACTGGGACGCCTACAACGAAGTGCCTGGGGTAAAAGGTTTAATGGAATTGATTGATCAACGCGATTCTGTAAAGCAAGTTTTGGCAGATCGGGCGGCGGGTTCCTGATAAAGAGGTTAAACGTATGGAAGCATTGTGGCAGTAGTTCAGCCAAGTCCCGCCGCTACAGTAGTGCTAGTGAGGGATTCGGCAAAAGGCATTGAGGTATTAATGCTGTTGCGAAATTCCCGTTTGGCATTCAATGGAGGTCACTGGGTTTTTCCCGGCGGTAAAATTGATACCAGGGATTATCAAACAGGTTCTGAACAGCTGGAATATCCGGCAGCTCGAAATGCTGCTGTACGAGAAACCCGTGAGGAAACCGGAATCATAATCGATCATAAGGACCTCATTCACACAGCGCATTGGACCACACCAGAGCATTTACCTCGTCGCTTTAGCACCTGGTTTTTTTTGTGCCCTTTGTATAAAAAAGTAAAGGTAAATGTCGATCAAGGTGAAATTCTAGACTATCGGTGGATTTCACCTGCGGATGCCCTTACAGCACCCCAAGACGGCCATTTCAAGGTGCCTCGTCCGACCAGGGTCACCTTAAAGGACTTGTTGGTCTATTCCCATGTTGATGAGCTACTTAGTGGTATTCGTAAACTAGATATTCGGGTATTTCCAGCAGGCTCGGAGTTCTATCGACCCCTTGAAATGGGCTTTGACAGCAATACTAATCTTAGCTGAGCAGTAACAGGAATTGGCTTCGCGAATTTGGCCATTTTTATCGCGAAATTATGTCGATCTTCGGCCGATTAAAGACTATATGAGGGTTTCGGCTCCCCGTTGACGCATCATCTGATAATTGCCTCTATTTATCTGCCTGTACAGGGATAATTACTTGCTTTTCGGGGTAAGATAATGGGATAGTTAGGCCCGCTGTATTGAAACGAAAAAGTAGTGATAACGGTCTATAAGACTAATACAATATACGTCTGGGAAGCCCGTAAGTGTTGATGTTGCCCCTTTCGAAATGTCGGTGTAAACCCCTAGAGAGATCCTCTGGCGTATTTGCTTGGAAACAGCAACCTACTCATTTCAACTGACAGAAGGCTAAATAATGTCGTCTCCCACATTTTCTACTCTACGCCAAACGCTAAAAAACATTCGTCGACGCCACAGTCGGCTGTACCTGCTTAAGCATGTCAGTTTAGCGGCCATTGTTATCGCCGTTCTGGTATTCGCTATGACAGGTGTCGAAGTTTGGCTTGATCCAGACAAAAACGGCAGCATAGCGCTTTTCTTTGTGATTTTAGTTGGTATTGGGTTGGTGTTTTGGCGTTTTATTGTCGGGTTGAGACAGAAGCATACTGATGATCAAAATCTTGCTCAGTTCGTAGAAGAACGAATTCCGGACTTAGAGCAGCGTCTGCTGACCTCACTTGAATTTTCCGATGATGAGTTGATACATGGCCGACGAGGCGTGTCTTATCAATTCATTCAGCAATTGTGGTTCGATGCGCAGGAACATGTTCAAAAGCAACAGAAACAAGTTGAATCAATAATTCCGGCCCGCCAGTCATGGCTATCCTTTGGTTCTGCCGCGGGGGTGTTGACGGTATTAGTGCTGTTGTTTGTGAATTCCGAAGTTTTATTCAATGCCGGAAGTAAGTTGTTATGGCCATTTGCCATTTATGAACCCGTGCCGCTTGCAGTTGTGCCTCCACAGCCGATTGAAATATCTGTTGAACCCGGCGATCTTGAACTGCAACGAGGCAGTAGTGTCACGATAATCGCGAGAGTGGATAATGCAATACCTGCCATAGTGAATCTCCGCTTACAAGATGACAATGTGAATTGGCGTGATTTGACCATGGCCAAAGACGGGAGTGGTAGCGACAGCGCCACCTACAGTTATTACATTCCAGCGTTGCAGGAAGATACAACCTATTACATCACCTTTAATGAAGCGGGCGAATACAACTCCCAACAATACCGCATCAGATTGTTTGATCTGCCACAAGTAGAACAGATAGATATCGCCTATGATTTCCCTAGTTACACCGGGTTTGAGGATACTATTGAGGAAGACAGTGGCGATATGGTAGTTCCGGAAGGAACCGAAGTAGAGCTGACGGTCACGTTTAACAAGGTGATAGCTGGGGCCAATCTTGAGTTTGACCCAAGTTACAACGAAGAAGGTGAGGAAGTCATCGTATACCAGGATCTGACATTGGATATAGATGGGAATGTTGGACGAGTGCGCTTTACTGTACAAAGTGATGGAGTTTATCGGGTAAGGGCAACGGATTTTGAACAGTTGGAGACTAGAAATCCACTAGATTACTTTATTCGTGCAATCGAAGACACACCTCCGGAACTGGTATTAAAACGCCCAGGTAATGATCAGAATGTGATGCCGCTGGAAGAAGTGGTGTTAGAGGTTGATGCCAATGATGATTATGGCATTAGCGAGTTTTCTCTACACTATAGTGTAGTAGGCCGGGATGAAGTCAATGTTGAATTTCTGTCAGATGAGAATGTGACCAGTATCGTTGGTACTGAGCTTATTTACATGGAAGATCTTCAGGTTGAACCGGGAGACTTTGTCAGTTATTACCTGACACTGGCGGATAACAATGGCCTGGAAGGACCCACAGAGATAATTTCAGACATCTACTTTCTTGAGGTCATACCGACCGATCAGGAATTCCGTCGCTCCAGTGGTGGCGGAGGCGGTGGTGGAGGCGGTGGTGGTGACAGTAGCGCCCTTGTCAGTATTCAAAAAGATGTGATTGCTGCAACCTGGAAATTACGCAACCGGCAGGAGAAGGTGTCAGCCGATGAGTTTACCGGCGATGCCGAAATAATCGCTGAGTCCCAACGTGACGCTACTGAACGAGCTCGAATGTCTATCGATAGGCTGGCTGAGCGGTTGAATTTTTCTGATGATTCCTACAGTAAAGCGGTCGAAAATCTATCCCTTGCAATTGAACAAATGAATCTGGCAGCAGTGGAACTGGATCAGGAACAGATTACTAGTGCATTGACACCCGAACAGCTGGCTTTACAATTCATTTTAAGAGCGGAAGCTAACATCAACCGCACCCAAATCAGTATGCAGCAGGGTGGTGGTGGCGGCGGAGGTGGTGGTGCGCAACAAGAGCGGGAAGATCTTCGGGAATTATTTGAAATGGAATTGGGGCGCTTGGAAAATCGTTACGAAACGCAGCAAAGTGCTGGTGGTGGCCAACAGAATTCTGAGGAAGCTAATAAACTGGAGGAATTAGCACGACGTCAGGAAGGGTTAACACGTGCCCAACGTAATCTTGCACGACGTGAAGAGCAAATGACCGAAGAGCAAAAGCGCCGTGAACTCGAACGATTAATGCGGCAACAGGAGCAGCTCAGTCGCGAAGTAGCGCAGCTGTCGCAGGAGTTGTCTCGTTCACAACAAGGTTCACCGTCAAGTTCCCAGTCCCAGCAATCACAGTCCAGCTCGGGAGGGGGGCAACAACAGGCTCAGAATCAATTACAAAGAGCTGCCGAGCAGATGCGTCAGGCAGCCCAGAGTGATTCAGCATCCGTAGCCGCTGCATTAAGCCAGAAAGCGCTGGAGAATTTACGAGAACAACAACGAGAGATGAACAAGCAGTCAGAGCGCTCAGTAAATCAACTGGCACAGAATATTGGCCGACGTGGCCAACAATTATTACAACAACAACGACAGCTTCAACAGGAATTACAAAGTACCAGTCGACAACAGGGACTCGGTCAAACCCGTCAATCGGTGCGCGAGGATGAAAAATTACAATCTTTAGTTGAAGATCAGCAAAGACAGCAGCGCGAGCTTGAAGAAATTGAAGATATGTTGCGGGCCATCATTGCCCGTGGTGGTAATGAGGATCAGCGTATGATGTCACAGGCCCAGGCTGCAACGAGGGAATTGCGACCGATCCGCGAACAGATGCAAACCAGCAATAGAGTGTTACGTAACGGCATGGTAAATCTTTCTGTGGATATAGAAAAGGAGATCGAAGGGCAGTTGGAAGATTTAAGCAATTCTTTACTCGCACTGAACCCGTCTCGAAATGATTCACCTTCAGATCAGATTCAACAGGCAGCTCAAGATGCGGCGCAGCTGGCGCAACAAATGCAGGAATTGGAAAGAAAAGCTCTGGCATTCAACGAAAATGCAGGGCAGGATGGCGCGCCCACTGTCAGGGAAATGCGCGACCAATTGCAGCGAAGCCAACAACTGGCGCAGCAACTGGATGACCAACTTCAGCAACAGCAGCGAAACCGGGCTAGAGGTCAGCAACCAGGAGGTCAGCAACCAGGAGGTCAACAGACGGGTGGTGCCCGTGGTGGTGATGCGAATAACAGCCGTATCGGTGGTGGAGTAATCAACACCGATGGCAATAATTCTCCATACGGCAATGCAAGATCAATTCGGCAGCAGTTGACCCAGCAGGATATCGAAGACTTTTTGAATCAGCCGGAACTGTTCAAAGAGTTATTGCAGTCCATTCTCGAGCTTGAAGGTCAGTTACGAGCTCAAGCCGAAATGGATAACATTAATAATAAGCTGTACGCCACCGTGGATGAAGATATCCCAGACCAGTACAGGGACTTGGTTGAAGAATACTATCGCGTGTTATCGGAAAACCAGGGGTCAGCCGCCACGGTTCCATAGCAATGCAATTTATTGATCAAAACCTGATTACAGCGATAGAGGAAGGGCGTTTCACATTCGCCTATGGCGTAAGTCCGTTGCTGTTTTTTACTGTAGTTGCGGTACTGATTACAGTAGTTTGGTTTACCTATCGTAAAACTACCAGACCACTGACCACCCCCTGGAAAACCTTCTTCATTTCAATCCGTTCTGCCATCATGGTTTTGTTGCTGGTTTGTTTGCTCAGACCAATCATTACCACTACCCAGATAACCCCGCAGGAAACTTATCTTGGAGTCTTGATAGATGACTCCCAAAGTATGCTGATTGAAGATCTCAATGGGCAGCAGTCACGTCAAAATGCAGTGAAAGAATTGTTATTTGAAAATGGCGGCTTTCTTGAACAATTATCGAAAACTTTTCAGGTTCGAACTTTTCGTTTTGACAAAGACACTCGTCGTGTTGGAGGTGTAACTGACTTAGATGGCAGTGGCACATCCTCCTCAATAGAGCAGGCTCTTCGTTATGTTGATGATCAACTAAATGGTTTGGCTCTGGGGGGTATAATACTTATATCAGACGGCGCCGATAATACCGATTCCGATCCTCTGGCCGTTGCCCAATCACTGGGTGCTCGCCAAATTCCGGTTTTTACCATTGGCGTTGGCCAGGAAAACATTCCCCGGGATATAGGTATCGTCGATGTCAGTTCTGCGAAGACAGTGTTAGAAGGTTCTGTCTTTGATGTTCAGGTTGCAATAAACCACCAGGGATATCAGGGACAGCAAATTGAATTATCCATTATGGACGGTGATGTTTTAGTTGTGTCTGAAACCGTTACCCTTGGTGAAGAAGGTGTTACGAGACGGTTCGACCTGGAGCTGACACCGGAGCGACCTGAACAAATAGTCTATGATCTTCAGGTGGCATTGCAGGATGGTGAGATAATTACTGAAAACAATAGCTACAGTTTTTTAGTAGACAACAGTGAGAAACCACCTCTGGATATCTTGTACATCGAGGGGCATCCACGCAACGAATACAAATTCATTCGCCGTGCAGTGCAAGGTGATAGCTCGCTTCGCATGGCTACCTACCTGCAGACCGGTCCTGGAAAATATTATCGACAGGGAATTGAGTCTCCGACCGAATTAAGCGCTGGATTTCCTGACAACAAGGAAACATTGTATCGGTACGAAACGATCATTCTGGGGGATATAGAGGCAAGTTTTTTCAATGCCGACCAACTGCAAATGATCGATGATTTCGTTGCCGAGCGAGGCGGAGGCTTTCTATTTTCTGGAATGGTGGATGAGGGGTTTGTAGGCACGCCTGTGGCGGATATTTTGCCGGTCACCATCGTAGAAGAAAGCTTTTTACCTCCCCATCTCCGCGGTGGTATACGGCGTGGTACGCACCCCACCGGTGAGCTGTACTTTCCCCGATTAACCCGCAGCGGAGAGTTTTCTCCATTGCTTCGTCTTTCCACTGACGACACCATCAATCGTCGTCTTTGGCAGGAATTGCCTGAACTACAGGGGGTTCATGTAACCGGTAGGGCCAAGCCAGGGGCAACAGTCTTACTGGAACACCCTTTATTGGTATACCAGAATCAGGCTTTACCGATTATTGCGTCCCAACGTTACGGCAGGGGACGAAGCATAGTTGTGAATACGGCCAGTACCTGGCGTTGGCAAATGATGATGCACTCCGAAGATGAATCACAGGAAACCCTGTGGCGACAAATGCTTCGCTGGTTAAGTGTGTCCGCCCCTGAAAGGATAGATGTTGAATTTGACCAGGAATTTTACAATGTTGGGGACGAAGTCAATATCAGCACAACAGTACTCAATGACGAGTATCAACCGGATAACGATGCAACATTGTGGATACAGATAACTGATCCATTAGATCAAGTCCTCGATATACCTATGGAGTGGGATATCGAAGACGACGGTGTGTATCGGGCGAGTTTTATTGTGGAGATTGAAGGTGTTCACGATCTACTTGTCGATGTGGCCAGTGCGGCGGGTAATGCCGCTATTGACAGTTCGGAAAAAAGTGCGGCCTTTGTAGTAACACCATCGCTTCGCGAATATTCCAATGCTGGTATGGATGCCGGGTTACTGGAACGAATTGCTGCCAGTAGTGGGGGCAACTATTACAACCTATCTCAAGCCGATGATTTGTTGGCTGAGATTGAATATGTACCCAACGCCTATTCTAAAGAGGTTCAGGAAGATCTTTGGGATACCCCTTGGTTATTGGCTCTACTTATTACCTTGTTATGTCTGGACTGGATAGCAAGACGATTGAAAGGATTGTCTTGATGATTACTCGAATAATCAATCAGTTGTTTTGCAAACCGATGAGGATTTTATTCTGGGTTGGGGTTTGCGCTGGATTAACTCAGACTGTAATTGCCCAGGATGCAGATAATGCAAATTTAGGACAAACACCGGGACAAGTTCCGTTTGTTGATGCCAGTAACTTTTTCCTGGAACGACCCAATACAACCAAATACGTGGTAATTCTCACCGGGCCATCGGTCGGTGACGAAACTACTACTAGATTCAGGCAGTGGTCATTCTCGTTGCACGATATTTTGATCAAGGATTACGGCTATAGTTCAGACACGATAACATTGCTATTGGATCGGGGCGGCGAGTTGTTAGCCGATAACACTCGTATTGATGGGGCCTGTGATCGAGAGGGTATAGAAAGTCATCTGGCGCTTTTGAAGGACAAGGTGAATGATGGGGATCAGATAACCATCTTTCTTATAGGTCATGGCTCAGGCCGAGATAATGAATCTAAATTCAATATTGTGGGCCCCGATATTACTGGCGAAGAATTCGCCATCCTGCTGGATGATTTTTCCGATCAGGATATTGTTATTGTAAATACTACCAGCGCGAGCTATGGGTTTTCTGCATCGCTGTCGAGCGAAGGGCGGGTGCTGATATCTTCTACTCGGTCCTCGGCTGAAAAATTTGATCCCATATTTTCACGTTATTTCATCGAAGCCCTGGAACAAAGAAATGGGGATCGAGACAAAAACAACCGGGTTTCAATGCTGGAGGCTTTTAATTACGCCAGGCAAAATGTCGATTTATGGTACGAAGAACAGGGCAGGTTAGCATCAGAGCACGCCAGTCTTGATGATAACGGCGATGGCCTGTTCACAATGAACCCGACTCCGAATGAAGCAGACGGGCGGCTTGCCGAAATAGCCTTTATTGATACACTTAGTTTCGACGATGAAAATCTTTCTGCTGAGGCCGTGGCGCTTAAATCCAAGGTACAGGAAATCGAACGTGCCGTGTTTATATTGCGTGGTCGCAAGGCTGATTATCTTGAAGATGATTACTGGGCACAAATGGAAGTACTTCTTATTGAACTGGCGCGAACTACAGGACAATATAATGACCAACTTTAGTTTCAAGCTGTTATTTAGATCCCTTCCTTTATTGTTATTGCTTTCGGTTTTGCTGCTATCGACAGTGTCGTTAGCGGCTGAAAATACCACCGTAACGGGCAATGAGTCCCCATTGTTCAGGGGTGAACAGCTGTTTCAATCGGGCTCCTATGTCGCTGCAGTTGATATATTCAAGTTAGCAGATGGTCTTAACCGTAATGAAGGTATCGTTGGGGCCAGCCGTTCCTATGCAATGCTTGGCAGGTATGATGAAGCGATTGACATTTGTGAAGAAATTATTGATGGCGGAGACTATGTGGATTTTCCGCTTGTGGCAACCCAGCTGGCTGAAGTAAAAAGAATGGTAGGGCAATCTGCTGAGGCATTAGATATTTTCTCGGCTATAGCGGATGACGATATTCAGGGTGCCCCAGTGAGAACCCTGGTTCAATACGGCAGCCTGCTCAAGTTTGTCGGTGAAAAAGGTAGAGCATTCAATTACCTGGAGTCAGCAATTCAACGTTACAACGATGGCTTGGTGTTTGCATCAGAAGATGTAGCGATGATTGCATTGGCTAACTGGTTACTAGATCGATTTCACGATGCCAATAGTATGTTTAATGAGGCCATTAGAGCCAACCCCAATAACCTTGAGGCTCACGTGCTGTGGGGAGACTTATTCCTGCAAAAGTACAATGCTGCAGATGCTGAACAATCCTATCAGGAAGCACTGGAAATTAACGGTCGATATGTGCCAGCCCTGGTTGGTCTGACCAAAGTAAATGGCGATCAGCGTGCGCTGCAAAGAGCCATGGCAATAAACCCCAATTCAGTGGATGCAATGCAAACCTATGCACTGGGTATGATTCGTTCAAATCGCAAAGACGAAGCCAGATCGTTTCTGGATCAGGCATTGACTATCAATCCGGAATCTTTACCCGTGCTTAGCACCTTGGCTACTGAAGCGAAACTTTTTGAACGGGAAGCTGAGTACCAAGAATTGCTGGCCACAGTGGAGAGCTTTACTCCTAATAACCCCATTTTCTTGGGCAATATTGCTGATGCTTACGGCAACAATTACCGGTTTGTCGAAGCCGTTGAATTTGCGCGGGCTGCTTTAGCGGCGGATCCAAGTTACTGGCAGGGCTATACCTTACTCGGTACCAATCTAATCCGACTGGGGGAAGAAGCTGAAGGGAAGGAAAATCTCGAAATCAGTTATGAAAATGATCCATTCAACGTCTTGACTTCGAACATGTTAAAAGTATTCGACACGCTTGCAACCTACGAGACACGAGAAAGTGAGCATTTTAAAGTCCATTTAAGTGAAAATGACGCCGACATTCTTTGGCCCTATTTGGAACCGTTACTAGAGGAAGCTTGGGATACACTTACCGATAAGTATGGATTCGAACCCGAAGCTCCTGTGCTGATCGAAGTGTTTGAGAACAGCGAGGATTTTGCGGTTCGTTCGGTTGGATTACCTGATATTGGCCCTCTAGTCGGTATTTGCTTTGGAAAAGTAATAACACTCATTTCTCCGGATACACTGACAGCCAATTGGCAGGAAATTGTGTGGCATGAATTTGTGCATGTAATTACTCTGCAGATGACCGGCAACAAGATGCCGAGATGGCTGTCAGAAGGTATTTCTGTGTGGGAAGAAAGCCAGGGTCGCCCCTATTGGGGTAGAAGGCAGGGTCTTGACCTGGTACGTGCCATTGAAGACAATAAATTGTTCCCAGTAGCAAATTTAAACTCCAGTTTTTCCGGTGCACAAAACAATGTTGACCTGGGTTTCGCCTATTTTCAATCTTATTTGGTGGTGGAATATATTACTGACGAATTTGGCTTCGAAAAGCTGGTCGAGTTAGTTAAACAATATGCCCAGATAAAAGAGGAAGATGCCATATTTGTTGACGTGTTTGATCAATCACTCGACACATTTAATGATGGATTTGTCGACTGGATAGTAGGCCGGGTCGAAGAAATAAATGTATACGTACATAACGAAGATGTTCCCGATGAAGGTGAGGGACATGGTCACGGTATCCGCGAAAATTCAAGTGCAATATTGGCCGAGCTTTATAACAATGCTTCCCTGAAACAGCATATGCGTGCCCGGATCGAGAGTGAACCTCGGGACTTTCAAGCCTATTTGCAATTAGGTATTGTCCTATTCAAGGAAGAGAGTTTTGATGAAGCGATAACCTATCTGAATATGGCTCATGAATTGTTGCCTACTTATACCGGATACCCGAGCCCACCCTTGGTTTTATCCCAAATTTATGACCGCGATGGAAATACGCCTGCACAGCTAGAACAATTGGAAATATTGCTCGAGAATCAACAACACGACTATGAGTCTGCTATGACCTTGGCCAATGCTTCAGTTGAAGCCGGAGATATTGAAAAAGCTAATTACTATCTCGACCGTGCATTGCAAATTGATCCTTACCGCATCGATGTACACCGATTAAAGGCCCGGTACGCCGAGCTGATTGAAGACCCTCAGTTAGCCGTGACAGAACATGAGGTTTTGGTGAAACTGGATATCAACGATCCTGTTGAAGCTAAAACTAATCTTGCTGAGGCCTATCTCAACAATGGCCAAATAGATGAGGCCAAACGAAATATATTGACTGCATTGGAAATCGCGCCAAGTTACCTACGAGCTCAACAAATTCTATTGCAATCGGTAGACCGCGCTAATTAATGAGGCACTTGGCATTACTATCCGTTCTCCTTTGACTCCACTTCTAACCAGGCTCCTGAATATTGTCAGTTTGACAATGCTTGTCACGGCGGCTTCTAGCGCGTCAGCTCAGGTTGATCCGCTGGTATTCCGCGATGGTGAAGATATGTCTATTTATGGCACCGATGTTACGGAATTTACCTGGGTTAGGGGGCGTTACGCAAACTATGGAGGTGGTCGACGGGGTGGTTCCGCAGGGTTTGGCCGGCGAGGAGGTTGGTGGGATACAGATTACCCGGAATCCGATGAAAACTTTCTTCGCGGGGTACAAAGATACACCAATGTGGATACAAATCCCCGGAATCATGCCTGGCTTGAATTGACGGATCCCAAGCTATTCGAACATATGTTCCTTTATATGAACTGGAAGCGGGTGCCTATTGGATCTACCTTCAGCGGCCCCAATTTCACCCCTGAAGAAATAGAGGCACTACGAGAATTCATGTTCCGGGGCGGATTCGTGATGGTCGACGATTTCTGGGGTGTCCCACATCTTGAAGACATGCAAATGGAAATCGGGAAAATTTTCCCTGAAAAGGAGTTGGTTCTGCTTGATACTAGCCACGAGATTTTTCATATCTTTTTCGATATTGATGAAATTGCCCAAGTGCCAGGTCGAATGGTTACCTGGGATAGAGGTGGGTATTTTAATTTAGATGACCCGAATTACCCGCCTGCGGTCTACGCTATCTTGGATGATGACGGGCGAGTAATGATGGTTGCGAATTACAATACTGACCTCGGGGACGGATGGGAGCACACTTTTTACGAACCTTATCCAACACGGTACACCAATGAAGCCTATAAGATAGGCATTAACTATTTGATATATGCGTTTAGCCATTAACAACAACGGGAATTACTCATGGCAGAATTAGAAGAAAACTTAGCTGGTATCGAAGATCAGGATGATCTCTCACTTGTAAAAAAGATGCAGGAAGGCAAAGAGCTAATAGTTGGTGAGATCCGCAAGGTAATTATTGGTCAGGAAGAAGTTATTGAAGAACTTCTAATCGCATTGTTTGCTGGGGGACACTGTCTTGTTACGGGTGTTCCCGGCTTGGCGAAAACCCTGCTGATTAAGACAGTAGCTGATATTTTGCAAGTGGACTTTAGCCGGATTCAGTTTACCCCCGACCTTATGCCAGCGGATGTTGTGGGTTCAGAAATCGTGACAGAAGAGAATGGAAAGCGAGAATTAAAGTTTATAAAAGGCCCAATTTTTACCAATATTCTATTGGCAGACGAAATTAATCGTACACCGCCAAAGACGCAGTCTTCATTACTCGAAGCCATGGAAGAGAAGCAAGTAACCGTCGCTGGGGTCACCCATCCAATGTCGCATCCCTTTTTCGTTCTGGCCACCCAAAACCCAATTGAATTGGAAGGAACTTACCCGTTGCCTGAGGCGCAACTGGACAGATTTATGTTCAAAATTGAACTGGACTATCTGTCAGAAGCAGACGAGGTGCAGGTAGTAACTAATACAACCCAACATTATGACGAGGTATTGTCACATCCACTTGGTGGTGAGGACATCCTTGAGTTTCAGCGTATTGCCAGACAGGTTCCGGCAGCTAAGGCTGTAATTCAGTATGCTGTACGTCTAGTGCATGCGAGTCGACCACAAACTGAAGGTGTGGCTGATTTTATAAAGGACTGGATAAGTTGGGGGGCAGGACTACGGGCTTCGCAGAATTTAATTCTTGGTGGCAAGGTCAGGGCATTATTGCTCGGGCGTTATAACGTTTCCTACGGTGATGTGCGTGCTCTGGCACATTCTGTGATGCGTCATCGAATAATATTAAATTTCCATGCTGAAGCGGAACGTGTGACCACGGATGATGTGATAGAAAGATTACTTGAAACTGTTCCTGAACCTACTTCGGATTTGTAATTCGAAAAGCCTACTAACTCATGGTAGATAGCCTAAATTTTCTTGATCCCAAGGTGCTCGCCAGTCTGGATAATCTTGAATTGCGCGCTCGTGTAGCAGTTGAAGGATTTTTGTCCGGTCTGCATAAAAGCCCACATCGCGGGTTTAGCGTAGAATTTAATGACTACCGGAATTACTATCCTGGCGACGATATGCGCCACGTGGACTGGAAGTTGTATGCCAAAAGCGACAAGTTTTACATCAAACAATATGAAGATGAAACCAATGTCCGTTGTTTTATCTTGGTAGATATCAGCGCCTCGATGGACTATTCCTCAGGTGGAATCACCAAACTGGATTATGCAAGAACTCTGGCGGCTGCACTTGCCTATTTTATTAACCGACAACGGGATGCTGTTGGTTTAATTACCTTTGATGATCAGATACGGGATTTCATCCCGGCCAAGTGTCGACAACTTCATCTGATTCGAATTCTACGGGTTCTGGCTAATGTTGAATCCGGAACCAAGACTGATACAGTAAAACCTTTGTCAGATCTGGCATCCCATCTCAGGAAAAAAAGCCTGGTGATTTTAA
>SMVB01336713.1_pt1 | contig 17906 bp, 15 predicted proteins | sample 2456461 | NCBI WGS metagenome assembly SMVB01 (sample SAMN11095934, study PRJNA526329) | marine sediment metagenome | biome: Marine sediment; feature: Surficial sediment; material: Deep marine sediment; isolation source: Hadal surficial sediment | place: Pacific Ocean | collected 2014-05 | depth...
AAGAAACACGATTGGCGCGCCCGCCTGTTTTCAGTTAATGGCGCGCCAAGGGGCCAGGGCCCGGGTCGTCCGCTCGTAGGAGGATCTAAGGTCTCCCACGGGCAGAGGCGCAATCACCGGTTTCGCCAACCCCATCTTACGCAGCACATCAATGCGGTCCCGGCACTCTTCGGCGGGACCGACTATGCCCAGCTCTTGCTGCATGCGCTCTCCGATGGCGGCAGCCGTGGCCGGATTACCGGCATGGTCCCTGGCCGGCGCCGCCCCCTCCATTTCCTGGCCAAACCCGGTGGTAGCGAAATAGGACCGGTAATGGGCCCCGCCCGCGTACCGTGCGATCTCGCTCTGTAGGCTAGCCCGCCCCGCCGCCAGGTCGTCGGTCACGGCGACCCGGACGTAGCCTGAGATTTCCACCTCTGAGGGGTCCCGTCCAGCTTTGACCGCCCCGTCGCGGACCAGCCCAATGGCCTGCTCCAAGTAGCTAGCGGCGGTCCAACTCAGCAAGACGCCGTCGGCCAACTCCCCGGCCAGCCTTAACATTCGTGGACCCAGCGCCGCTATGTAGATGGGGACCTTACCGTGAGGGGCGGCGTCGCCCAGCGAAGCGTGGCTCACGGTGATTGCCTGCCCATGGTAGCTAACATCCTTACCCTGCAGCAGCCCGCGCACTATCTGAATCATGTCTCGCAGATGCTCCATGGGCTGGCTGTAGGCGACCCCGTGTCCGTCTTCCACGGCCGGGCGGTTCCCGACGCCAAGGCCCAGGATGAATCTGCCATCCGAGACTGCCGACAACCCTGCCGCGGACATGGCCGTGATCAAGGGCGTCCGGGAGAACATGGGCAGTATGCCGGTGCCCAGGCGGATGTGGTTGGTGGCCGTGGCGATGGCGGTGAGTTGGGTCAGGGAATCCCGCCCGTGGCCTTCGGTCATCCAGACTTCGCCGTAGCCCAACTCCTCGGCCAGCGAGGCCAACGACTGGATATCCGCCAGGCCCATCTCGGGCTCGTTCCCCAATCGAAGTCCAATGAATGGCATACAAAACTCCTAGATGGCCATCTACCCGGCGCCTGTCCTCAGTGCGCTGAACAGGTAGACCGTGGCGTAGGTGCGGTAGGGTGACCACCGTTCGGCAATCTCCTCAACCTGAGCGTCGGTCACATCCGCTCCGTCCATGAACAGCCGGGACACCACCCGGCGAAGGGCCAAGTCGCCCAGGGGCAGAGCATCTGGGCGGCCAACGGCGCGGATGAGAACCCATTGGGCCGTCCACATACCCACACCACGCAGGGCGGTAAGTTTCTGCACTATCTCTTGGTCGTTCAGGCCAGCGAGACGCTCCAGATCCAGGACGCGGTCCAGCGCCGACCCGGCTAGGCCATGAACGTATTCGGACTTGCGTTGGGTCAGCTTCATGGTATGAAGTTCGGCGGGTGACGACCCCCAGATCGCCTCCGGCCTGGGGAAGGCGTAGTATGTCTCGCCGTTGAACTCAGCGCTGGGGCCAAAGGTTTCGATGAGCAGAGTGCGGATTATACGGGCCACGCTAGTGGATATCTGCTGTCCCAAGACCGCCAGAACCAATGCCTCGAAAACCGTGGCCGTGTGGGGTAGGTGCAGACCGTAGAATTTTTCAACCAGTCCAGCCATCGCCTCGTCCGCCCTGCCGAGCTTATAGAAAGGGGCTAGGTCTTGGTCTACACCAAGGAGCCAAGACACCATTTCCTTCGCCAGGTCCACGTCCTCCGGACTTAATTCTGACCCTTGCAAATCCAGGGTCAATTCTGGGGTGTCGGTGGTGCCCGCCGAACGCACCGAGGCCAAGACCAGCTTGTCTCCCAGGTCCAAAAGCCTCCGGTAGACGCCGTCCTCCATGGTGTCGGTGCCGTACCGGCTCTGGAAATAGGTGTGATAGCCGGCGGTTAGCTCGAAATCAAAAGGCGGCACGGGCTGGATTGTCGTGGTTAAACGGTCCATTACCATTCACCCGCCACCGATGGGAACCGAGCCCACCAGGTAGTGCTTGGACCCCCCGGGGCCGAGTTCGGTTCGCATCAGGTTGACCGTGTCGGCGGTCCAAGACGGCGCGCCGGGGAATTCTCCATCCGCAACGATCTCGCCGATCTTTCGCAACTGCCCCTCCGGCACGTCCCGCTTCACCCGTCCCAACGTTAGATGGGGATTGAAGCTGCGCTGTTCCTTGGGTAGGCCGAGTTTTCCCAGGGCATCATCGACGGCCAGTTGCAAGGCCGCCAGGGTTTCCAGATCGCCGTGCACCCCGGCCCATAACACCCTTGGACGCCGGGGGTTGGGGAAAACGCCCAAGCCAGAGATCGAAAGCTCGAACGGGGGAAACTGGGCGGCGGCCGGTGGCAGAGCAACCAAGATGCGCTCGGCCATTTCAGCTTGAATATCGCCCATGAACTTGAGGGTCAGGTGGATGCCCTCGGGCCGCACCCAACGCACGCTTCCGCCAATGTCTGTGCTGTCCAACTTTTTGACGGCGTCCTCGAGTGCCCGTATCCCAGCACTGGGAACCGGTATCGCTATGAAAGAGCGGATACGTCCGCCGGGCGTTGTCACCGTTGGGCGGCCTCCCTAAGTCGACCGTACCACTCGGCCAGGTCGCTCAAGGAGTACTTGGCGTTGGCCGGACTGGGGTTGGGCACGACAAATACTTTGGAGGCGCCAATCGTCCGCTCTTGCAAGCCAAGTTGAGGGTTCTCCTTCGCTCCCTCGCCATGTTGCAAGTAGGCCTTGTAAGCCATCAATCCGTGGAAACAGACCAATCTTGGAGCGAACCTCAATATCTTCTCTCTCAGCACAGGGGCCCACTGGCGAAAATCCGCCGCCCGCAGCGCCGAGCCCATGGGTGTCGGCCGCTTGGCCACGTCGGTGAACCCGATGCCGTCATCCAACAGAGTGGCGTCCTCTTCGGCGGTAACTTCCCTCGCCACCAGTCTCGACAGATTGAAGGCCGCCCAGAACCGGTTGCGGGGATTGGCGAAGTAATGGCCCACCTCGGCCGAATACTGCGATGGGTTCAAGCCGACGAATAAAAGGTCCAGCCCTTCCCGCAGGTGGTCGGGCAAGGTGACCAGCTCATCGGGTGTTGCGGGTGCGTGGCTCACAGACCCAGCAACTTTGCGGCGTTTCCAGATAACAAAGCCGCCTCTCCTTCCGGTGAAAGCCCTGCGCTACGGGCCTGCTCCAGTGGGCGGGAAGCGTCCATCAGCGGGTAATCGCTGGCGAAGAGCACCTTCCCGGCCCCGGCCAACTCGCTCACCATCGCAAACACTTCGGGCCGGTAGAGAAAGGGCGACGCCGCCGAGTCGAAGTACACATTCTTCAACGATTCCAAGACCTCGGGCATCAGGGAGTAGAAGGGCAGGCCGCCGCCCCAGTGGGCGCATATGATCACGTTGCCAGGAAAATTCTGGATGAACCGGTACAGCTTATCGGGGGTGGTGCTGCCCTTGCCGGGGTATTGGTGGCCGACCAGCTCCGACGAATGGACCAATACCGGCAAGCGCTCGGAGCGGGCCAGTTCCATGATTGGAGCCATTGCCGCAACATTAGTAATGTCGAAATCCTGCGTATCCGCGTGGAGCTCGCCGATCCCCACCAGCCCGGCGGACATGCACCGTTTGACTTCCAAATATGCCAGTTCCCCCCAGGCCGGGTTGACGGAACAGAAGCCGGTCAAGCGGCCGGGGTTATCCGCCACAGCCTGGATGATGTAATCATTGGCTTCAACGGCAACTTGATGGTCCGTCCACCCCATTCCCATGACCACGGCACGCTCGATGCCGTCGCGGTCCATGGCCGTCAGCAGGTCTTCAGCCGACGCGATGCGGGCGTTGGGATTCGACAACAGGGCCGCGAACGTGGCGTCGCGTTGGGCGAGCTCGGCCCGGCGGCCGCCGAAAGAAGGCGGAAGGATATGGCAATGAGCGTCGATTACCAAGGTGAAAACTGTACAATCAAAAGTCGAAATAAGCGCTAGCGCCGGTCTGTGAAGATGAGTATAGCACCGAGGGTTGTGACTCCTTCAGTGATGCCCGTAGAGGACTAACTCCGGATGAGTCCATTATTTTGAAGGACCTATGAGCGCTGATTCGACGGGAGTCAAACCGATACTCCGGGGGCGGTCAGCCCCGGATTTCACCTTGGCCACGCCCGAGGGCGAGTTTCTGTCCCTCCAAGATCTACGGGGCCGCAAGATTTTGCTGGTCTTCCTGAGGCATTTCGCTTGAGTTCCTTGAAGGGAGCATCTGTCGCAGTTGCGGCAGCAGTACGGCAAGATTCAGGAAAAGGGCGCCGAGGTGGTGGCCATCTCCTTTGAGCCCAGAGAACGGTTGTTCCAACTTACCCGTCAGCTCCAGCTGCCCTTTACTATTCTGTCGGACCCGGAACGGGACGTTTACGCCGCCTACAGCCTGGAACAGGGCAATTGGTTGAAGATATTCTCGCCCAAGACAATCTGGACCTACGTGAAGCATTTCGCCAGGGGGCGGCGCTACCATCATGCGGCCAGCGACTGGAAACAATTGGGCGGCGATTTTGTCTTGGATAAGGACGGGACGGTGCTATGCGAACACCGTGGTCAGACGCCCAGCGACCGGCCTACGGTTGCCAGTCTGATTGCGAGATTGGACGACTAGTGGTCGCTGCCGTCCTCGCTGAATTCGTTCTCGTCGCTGAAAACCCCGGTTTCCCTTCCTTGGAAAACGTGGACCACGAAATTCCCGCGGTTGATGCCCACGGCATCGATGATGTCTTCGTCCACGGCGTCGATGATCTGCCGGATGGTTTCCTGGGTCAGACTCTCATCCACCGACACCGCAACGTGGACCATCTCGGGGGCGAAATGGATGTCGATGCGGCCGACCTGCCGGTCCATCTCCATGACCAAGTAGGCTTCGGAATACGGTGTGCGGACCTCGCGCTCAAAGTTAAAATCCACCAAAGATCGCTCCCTCGCCGTCTTACGGCCGGATCTGTCCCTTGCCGATGATGACCCATTTATATGACGTTAGCTCTTTCAGGCCCATGGGCCCGCGGGCATGGAACTTCTGAGTGCTGATGCCCACCTCGGCACCCAGACCGAACTGCGCGCCGTCGGTGAACTGGGTGCTGGCGTTTACGTAGACCGCAGCGGCGTCCACCTCGTCCAAGAACCTGGCGGCGGCCGCATCGTCTTCCGTGATGATTGCCTCGGAGTGGCCCGAACCGTAGGTCTCGATATGCTCCAACGCATCGTCCAAGGAGTCCACCACCTTCACTGCGGCGGTGAGGGAAAGAAATTCCTTTCCCCAATCGTCCTCGTTGGCCGGCAACGCCGTGCCTGGCGCGTCTGGCCCCAGGATGCTGAGAGTCCGGTTGTCGCAATGAAGCTCAACGCCCGAAGCAGTCAATGCCTTGGCGATGAGCGGCAATCCCCGCACGGCGACTTCCGAGTGCACCAACACTGTGTCGAGCGCGTTGCAGATCGAGGGACGCCTCACTTTAGCGTTGTGTACAATCTCGACCGCCATCTTCAGGTCGGCGGCGCGGTCCACGTAGGTGTGGCAAACTCCTATGCCCCCGGTGACCGCCGGCATGGTGGCGTTCTCGGCCACGAACCTCACCAGACTCGCTCCGCCCCGGGGCACCAGCAGGTCGATGCAGTCGTTCATCTTGAGCATGGCGTCCACCAGCGCCCGGTCAGGGTTGTCCACGAACTGGACGGCGTCTTCGGTCACGCCGGCGTCCGAAAGGGCCTGCCGCAACAACGTCACCAACGCCGTGTTGGAGCGGATGGTCTCTTTGCCGCCCCGCAGGAAGCAGGCATTGCCCGACTTGAGGCAGAGTCCGAAGATGTCCACAGTGACGTTGGGCCGAGACTCGTAGATGCTGCCCACCACGCCCAGGGGCACCCGGCGGCGGCTGGTTATCAGTCCGTTGGGCATGGTGGCCGTCTCGATGACCTCGCCCACCGGGTCCGGCAATTCAGCAACCGCCTCGACCTCGCCGGCGATGCCGTTCAGCCGCTCTCCGGTCAGCAGCAGCCGGTCCAATAAAGACTCGTCCATCCCGTCAGCTTTCGCCTCTTGATAGTCTTGTTGGTTCGCCGCCAGCACGGCCTCCTGTTCGGAGCGGAGCAGCCCGGCCAGATTGAGCAGCACCCGGTTCTTGTCCTCGGTCGATTGCCGGGCCAACTTCCGGGAGGCTTTTTTAGCCGCCTGGCCCAAGGCATGTAAGTCTTGCACTGTCTTCGTGGTCATCTTCTACAAAAGCACCAGGTTATTACGGTGGACTACTTCCTGACCGTAGTTATAGCCGAGGGTTTCTTCGATCCGGTCGGAACGCAGCCCCAGGATCTTGGCGATATCCCGGGCTGCGTAGTTGGTGATGCCGCAGGCAATCTTATTGCCCGTGGAATCCACTACATAGATTGACTCGCCTCGGTTGAAATCGCCGCCCACGGACTGAATGCCGGCCGGGAGCAGACTCCGGTGGTCGTCAATCAAGGCTCCCACCGCGCCCGCGTCCACGATGACCCGGCCCCGCTGGGAGATGCCACTCAGCATCCACCGTTTGCGGGCCTCCATCTTACTCTCGGCGGGCTTGAAATAGGTGCCCACCGGCTCGCCCCGTGCGGCGCGGAGCACGGCGTCCTCCGCCCGGCCGTGGCACATGACCATGGGGATGCCAGACGCAGTGACCAACTTGGCCGCTTCCAGTTTGGTGGCCATTCCGCCCCTGGCCCAGGGATGCAGGTTCTCCCCCGCCAGACCCTCGATACGGGCATCCACTTGGTCGACCTCGGTAATCAGTGTGGCATTGGGGTCGGTCTTGGGGTCCGCTGAGTACAGGCCCTCAGTGTCGGTCAGGACCAGCAGCAGGTCGGCGCCCACCAGGTTGGCCACCAAGGCCGAGAGACGGTCGTTGTCTCCAAACACCTCGCCAATCTCGTCCACGGCCACGACGTCATTCTCGTTGACGACCGGCACGACCCCCAGTTCCAACAGACGTTGCAGTGTGTTGCCCACGTTCAGATAGGCCTGCCGGTTGGATAGGTCGGAGATGGTCAGCAGAGTTTGGGCGATCTGGGTCCCATGGGAGGCGAACATCTCCTGGTAGGTGTGCATCAACCGGCTTTGGCCCACGGCGGCGAAGACCTGCCGGGAAGAGATGTCGGGTCCCATGTCGCCTCGGTTTTGTCCCAAGGCCGACCGGCCAGCGGCGATCGCGCCCGACGTTACCAGAACCATTTCTCCCCCGGCATCGCGCACCTGGCAGACCTGGCGCACAAGGTCGGCCATCACATCGGGATCCAAGCCGGAGGGCCCGGTCAGGGCGCCGGTCCCGGCTTTGACCACGATGCGCCGGTAGCGAAGTCCGCCGGAGCCGAGTTCCGGTTTTCCGGAATTCAGGCTGCCGGTATTCGTCTCGCCGGAAGCTCTGTAACGCTGACTTGCTCTGGCCATAAGGGGGAGTTCAGGCTGAAAATGGAGGCAAAAAAATGGGCGGTCCACGTCCGCCACGCACAGCAGATATTATAGCACGCACCCCAAGATTCACCTGATCTAGATATTACCCCAAGACCGCTTGTATCAGGCAGTCCCAGGTCATAAAATAGTTGGTAAGGGGCTGGCTCTGTTACCAGCCCCTTTTCCGGCGTGTCAAATTTAAACTAGGCTCCAGAACGCCGTATTTTTACTTGGAGAACTTGGCCAAGATATGACCCTCAAGGGAGTCCTGGAATTACTGGACCGCCACCCCGAGCACCGGAGAAATGTGGACTCATGGGGCGGCAACGCGGGGGAGTCTGGAGTGACCGTCCGTCAGGGTGCCCGCGCCGCCTTCCTAGCCTCTCTGTGGAGCCGGCAGCAAGGCCCGATCCTAGTCGTCACCCCCCGGCCCGACGACGCCCGGCGGCTCCACGATCAATTGCTGACCTATCTCGGCGACGACCAACCGGTCCACCTGCTCCCCGAGCCCGAGGTCTTGCCCTTCGAGCGCCTGGCGGTGGACGCCAACACCGGAAACCAGCGGCTGAGCGCACTGGCGGCGTTGGCGGCAGGCGGCAGGTTCGGAAACATGGAGCCGGACGTCCAGCCCCTGGTCGTCTGCTCGGTGGGCTCGGCCCTGATCTACACCCTGCCGCCTGAACTGATGGCCGGCGTTTTCCCCGCCACCGGCGAGCTGAGCCTCTGGAAGAAGGGCGACCGCGTGCGGATCAATACCCTACTCGCCCAATGGCTGGACTTGGGCTACCGGAACGAGCCGGTGGTCGAAGCGCCTGGAAGTTTCAGCCACCGGGGCGGCATCCTGGACATCTATCCCACCGGGTCCGAGTGGCCACTGCGCATAGAACTTTGGGACGATGAGATTGACACGATCCGCTACTTCGACCCGGTGTCCCAGCGCTCCATCCGCCCTGCTGACGAGGTGCGGCTGGCCCCTGCCCGGGAGCAACTGCCCAACCTGGCCAACCCGGAGACCGTGGCTGCCCGGACCGAGGCGATGGACTACGCCAAGTGCAACGACGAAGTCCGGGACCGCATGGCCGAAGAGTTGTCCGTCCTATCGACATCGCCCAACCCCGAGACCCTTTCCTTCTACAACGGTCTAATCAACCAGGCCCATCTGTTGGAGTACATCGGGGCCAACGGCCTGGTGGTGCTGGAACGGTCGGGCCGGGTGGAAGCCGAGGCCCAGGAACTGGAAGAGCGGTTCCAACGCATGCGGGAAGCACGGGAGGACCGCGGGGAACTGCCGGTCAATTTCCCCGCGCCGCTCATGGGCTGGGAGGAGTTCTCCAACCGGCTTAGCGGCGTGCCCCAGATGCTGCTACAGACCTGGGTCGGCGATGACGAAGACAAGATATTCCGCCCATCCATCCAATACTACGGCAAGCTGGAACAACTGGCTGCCGATGTGCGCCGCCACCAAGCCGCCAACCACGCCGTGGTGGCCGTCACGCAGCACCAACGGCGGGTCGCGGAGATTCTCGAAGAGGAAGGAATAGGAGTCACCCAGGTGGAGTCGCTGGAATCCGCCCCTTCGCCGGGTCAGGTCTGCCTGCTGCCCGGCTCCCTGCGGGACGGCTGGACCGTCGAACTGCCTGATCGCGAGCCCGGCGAGGCCAGCGCACTGGTCCTGCTAACCGACTCCGAGCTGTTCGGCACAACGAAAGAGTTACGTTACCACCGTCGGCGCAAGGCAGAGCACGGGCCGGAAGTAGTGCTGGCCGACCTGGTGCCCGGCGCCCACGTGGTGCACATCGACCACGGAGTGGCCCGGTTCGCCGGCACCACCCACATCGGCGAGGACGATGACGAGAAAGAATATCTGATCTTGGAGTACGCCGAAAACGACAAGCTGTACGTGCCCACCGACCACCTGGACCGTGTTTCCGCCTACGTTGGCGCCCAGGACCAACCGCCCTCGCTAACCCGCCTGAGTACCGCCGAATGGGCCCGGGTGAAACAGCGGGTGAAGGGCGCCACCCGGGAGATGGCCCAAGAATTGCTGCGGATAAACGCCGCCCGAGCCCTGGCCAAAGGCCACGAACACGGCGCGGACACCGTCTGGCAGCAAGAGCTGGAAGACTCCTTCCCCTTCGTCGAAACCCCAGACCAAGCCAAGGCCATCATCGACGTCAAGAATGACATGGAGACATTGCGTCCCATGGACCGTCTGATCTGCGGCGACGTCGGTTACGGCAAGACTGAGATTGCCCTCAGGGCGGCCTTCAAGTCGGTGAACGACGGGATGCAGGTGGGAATGTTGGTGCCCACCACGGTCTTGGCCCAGCAACACTACGCCACCTTTACCGAGCGGCTCAGTCCATTCCCGGTCAAGATTGAGGTGTTGAGCCGGTTCCGGACTCAGAAAGAGCAAAGGGAAGTGATCGCGGGCCTGAAGGACGGCAGCGTGGACATAGTCATCGGCACCCACCGTCTGCTCCAGAAGGACGTGCAGTTCAAGAACCTGGGCCTGGCCATCGTGGACGAAGAACAGCGTTTCGGGGTCAGCCACAAAGAGCGCCTCAAGCAACTCCGCCAAGAGGTGGACGTGCTGACATTGAGCGCCACGCCGATCCCCAGAACGCTGAACATGGCCCTGGCTGGGATACGCGACCTCAGCACCATGGACTCCGCTCCCGAGGCCCGCCTGCCGGTCAAGACCTTTGTCTCCGAATACTCCGAGGACGTCGTCAAGGAGGCCATACTGCGTGAGATGGAGCGCGGCGGCCAGATTTTCTACCTGCATAACCGGGTCCGCACCATCCACCAAGCCGCCGCCGAGTTGATTAAGCTGGTGCCCCACGCGCGGATCTTGGTCGGCCACGGACAGATGGCGGAAACGGAACTGGAAGAGGTGATGGTCGATTTCGCCAACGGCGAAGCCGACATTCTGGTCTGCACGACAATCATCGAATCGGGATTGGACATGCCCAATGTGAACACTTTGATTGTGGAACGGGCCGACCGGTTCGGGCTGGCCCAGCTCTACCAGCTGAGGGGGCGGGTCGGCCGGAGCGAGCACCGGGCCTACGCCTACCTGATGGTCCCCCGGGGACGCCGCATCACGGAAGCCGCACAGCACCGGCTCCAGGCGATCTTGGAGGCGTCGGAATTGGGGGCCGGTTTCCGAATCGCCATGCGGGACCTGGAGATACGCGGCGCGGGCAACATCCTGGGCGCTTCCCAGAGCGGACACATCCAGGATGTCGGCCTTGATCTCTACACCCAACTCCTGAGTGAGGCGGTACGGGAACTGGAGGAGGAATCGGGCGGTAGCGGCGCGGCAGAGCCACCGCCTGCCGAACTGCCGCGCATAGACCTGCCACTGAACGCCCGTATCCCAGAGGATTACGTGGACCACCTGCCAACTCGGTTGGCCGTATACCAGCGGTTGGCCAAATTAACCGACAGCGACGACATACCCGAGATCCGGGAAGAGTTGCGGGACCGCTTTGGCCCCGTGCCCGAAGAGGTGGAGAACCTGCTGACATTGGCTGGTCTCCGTGCCTTGGCCGCCAATGTGGGGGTGGAATCGGTCGTGCAGGCCAACGACGCCATCGTGCTCTCGCTACGGGTGCCGGTGGGCGGGGCCCGGGTGCCGCTGCAAAGGGCCTTGGGTCCGTCAGTCCAGGTGGGAAACACCCAGATGCACATGCCCCTGCGGAGGCTAGGTGACGAATGGCTATCCCGCCTCACCAGAGTGCTGGAGCGGTTCCTGGCCTTCCAGGAAAAGCTGAAAGCGCTGGCCGGGCCGGTCTCAGCCGACTAGCCAACGGCGCCGCTGTTTTGGCTGCCGCTTCCACATCAAACCGCACCGCGCATTCCAGCGTATTAGTTATCAGGACGCGCAGACGGGGTTCGGTGACTTGATTGATGCCTGAACCTGGGCGGGCTTAGGCACATCTAACATCTTGATTGGCGCCTAAGTCACCGCTGGCCATGGAGGAAACATTGAAGGGGATTTCGATAGCAAAAAAGCCTGCCGGACGGATAGCCGTGGGCAAAGGCCGCAAACTGCGGTTTCTCGTCCCACTGGCGTTGGTGCTTATGGTGGCGTTGACCGCCTGTTTCAGCAGCGCCCGCGGCGGCTCGTCCAGCACCAACGCCTTCAACGACGGCAGTCCTTCCAGTTCCAGGGACCCAGCGCCCAATTTCTCGATAATCATGTACCAAGGTCAGGACGTGGTGGGCGGCCAGGAAATCAATTTCAGCGACCTGCTTGGCCAACAGCCAATCGTGCTCAACTTCTGGGCCGGACTCTGCCCTCCCTGCCGCGCGGAGATGCCGGACCTGCAAGAATTCAATGAAAAGTTCCAAGACCGGACCCTTTTATTGGGGATCGATGTCGGACAATTCCTAGGGCTGGGGAACGAAGAGAACGCGAAAAAACTTTTGAACGAACTGGGCGTGACCTATCCCACGGGCTTCACCAACGACAGCGACATTATCCAAAACTATAAGGTCTTGGGGATGCCCACCACCGTGTTCATCGACGCCCAGGGAAAGATATTCAGCAAATGGACCGGTGCCCTCAACCTTGAAGTGTTGGAGGAAAAGACCATAGAGATGCTAAGCCAGTAGGCCTTGTTTTTAACCCAGCCAACGAAAAGCCCGCCGCTTCTTGAGCAAAAGAGCCCAGCGGGCTTTTTACTTGGCGGTCTCAGGAAGCCTAGGTTGCGGTATAATACCTGTTGTCCTGCCCAGAACCTCTTCCCACCCGCACGGTGCGCATGGTCAGTCCCCGGGGAAGGAGGGGTGCGGCAGGCAAAGTCGGGGTGTAGCGCAGGGGTAGCGCGCTACGTTCGGGACGTAGAGGCCGGAGGTTCAAATCCTCTCACCCCGACCACTCTTTCTTTCTTTTCCGTCGTTCGTGCCTAGTGCTGCGGGTTAGACAGGTGTGACGAGGGGCGCGAGGAGTAAGTTGCCGGGCATTTGGAAACTGGTTGGGCTGGCGCTGCTGGTCTTGGTGGCCTGTGGGTCCTCGCCTTCCGTTGAGTCTACGGATGTGTCTATCGAGAGTATTGAGGCGTCACCCGTTGGGGTAGAACAGGATTTTGAAGCTACAGACGAGATTGAGTCACTAAGAAGGCAGATCGCGTTGCTTGAGTTGCAGGTCGCGGCATTGGTCGGTTTCGTCACAAACTTGGAATCAGACTTGTCCGAGTTGCAACAGGGATTTCTGTGCCACCACGAATTACCAACCTGTTGAAAGAGGGCAGGCGCGGCTGAGATTAGACCATCTATGTTAAACCACCCCGAATATTCAGATAATATTAGAGAGGATCAAATCTTCCCGCCCGGCCATCTTTCCTAGCCCACCACTCTGAACCCATGCCTGACATAGGTCCACCCTAGAAATATCATCCGCTGAAACGCCCGATTTTAGGAGCTAAACATGGCCCGACAGCAAGCTGTTCACGAACTGGAGCAAGGGGATATCAATCTGCCCGAGACGGGGCGTCCGGTAGTCCGGTCCGCCAAGGGCGTGATTTCCAGCGGCCACTACCTCACCTCCATGGCCGGGATGCGTATGCTGTTGAACGGAGGCAATGCCTTCGACGCCATCGCCGCCGCTGGATTCGCGGCAGCGGTGATTGAGCCCATCGCGTCCTATTCCCTGGCGGCGGAGGGCGTGTTCATGCTTTACGACTCGGCCAGCGGCGAGATGCTGTCTCTAAGCGGCCAGGGTGTCGCTCCCGGAAAGGCCACGGCGGATTTCTACAAGTCCCAGGGTCTGGACCGCATACCCACCGGGCCTGGCAAGCAAGCCCATCTCTCGTTCACCGTTCCGGGGATCGTCGATGCTTACATCTCTCTGGTCGAGCGCTTCGGCAGCATGACCATCGACCAGGTCTTGGCGCCGGCGATCGACTATGCCGAGAACGGCATCCCCAACTACGAATACATGTTGGAGCGCCTGAAGTCCCGCACCACCGCCGAGCAGTTCGACAATTACCCGCCAGGCGGATGGGACGTGTTCTATGACAACAAACAGGTCCCACAACCCGGCTCCCCCTTGGTCCAACCGGGACTGGCCAAGACCCTAAAAGCCATGTCATCCGCCGCAGTGCCGGGTGACCGTGCCGCTGGACTGCAGGCGGCGCGGGATGTCTTCTACAAGGGCTCGATCGCTAAGACCATCGTGGATTCGTCGGCCCGGGTCGGTGGGATTCTGTCCATGGAAGACCTGGCCAATTACCGGAGCCAGTTCGGCGCACCCGTATCCACCACCTTCGCTGGCCACGAGATACTGGGGCACGACTCTTGGAGCCAAGGACCGATGGTCCAGCAAACGCTGAATATCCTGGAGAACTTCGACCTGAAGGCGATGGGTCACAACACGCCTGAGTACATCCACACGGTCGCCGAGGCACTGAAGCTGGTGTTCGGAGATCGGGAGGCCTTCTACGCCGACCCAGATTTCGCCGAAGTTCCCATCGACGGTCTGCTGTCCAAGGAGTACGCGGCCGAGCGGGCACAGTTGCTGGACCCAGAAGGCGCCTACCCCGAGCAGCGGCCCCCCGGCGACCCTTGGAAGTACTCTAAGGGCAACGGAGTTGTGCCAGCGGCTGTGATGGGCGCGGCCTCGGGTAACAACGTGTCCGATGACTCCTCGTCCCACGAGGGCACGACCCACGTTTCGGTGCTAGACGGTCAGGGCAACATGGTCTGCGGCACCATCAGCGGCGGGTCATTCTCCAAATCAGTTTTCTTCCCCGAACTTGGCTGTGCTTTGAGCACTCGGATCGAGATGTTCAACTGCGAAGAGGGGCATCCCAACGTCGTTGAACCTGGGAAGCGGCCCCGCACGACTCTGATCAATTATCTGGCCCGCAAGGACGGCCAGCCGGTGATGACCATCGGCTGCCCCGGCGGCGACAATCAGGCCCAAGCCAACGTGCAATTAATGTTGAACGTCTTGATATTTGGCATGGATCCCCAGCAGGCGGTCGAGGCGCCTCGTTTCGCCAGCCAGAGTGTCGTGAACTCCTTCTACCCCCACACCTATCTTCCAGGGCGGCTGGACTTGGAACCTGGCATATCGGAAAGCACCGCCGAGGCCCTCAATGCGATGGGCCACGAGATAGCCCGGGCCGTCAACTGCGGCTTGGGAGCCACAGTGTCGGTCAGGGACCCGCAAACAGGCTACCTGAGCACCGGCGGCGACCCCCGCCGCGCCTGCTACGCCATGGGCCTCTAAGCGGTAACGACGGCAGTCGAAACATGAGCCATCCCGGAGTCTCCCTGGGAGAACACCTCCGGAAGCCGGAATCCAGAATGCTGCCAAATAGACCGTCCCACTGCATTGAGATGCAACCGCGTTTCGGCGGCTGGCGTCATTCCTTGGCCCAGCAGGCTCTTTGAGGCAACAGGATTCCCAGAGACGAGGCGGCATCTCCGGCGCGGAAATCGCATTAGAGAAATGGGCTCCCTGGATTCCGGCTTTCGCCGGAAAGACGAAGGCGGCGCTGCCCATGCTCGATGGCAGACTTCAGCCCATTCGCTGAGTGCCCTTGCTGATTTCCCTACCCAACCCCATCCACCCGCAAAACACCGGGATGACTCATGTTTTTGCTATTCTGAGCTCAAGACCCACAGCCTTTCTTGATTCCGGTTTTCACTGGAATGACGGGGGCCGCGTTCCCGGCAATCGGTCCAAAATCACGCCAGTGACTTCTTCACCAGCTCCACTCCCTCAGTCATGGCCTGGAGTTTGCGGAAGGCCGTGTCTCTGGGCAGGTATTTCATGCCGCAGTCGGGGGCCAGCATCAGGCGCTCTGGCGGCAGGTGTTTTAGGGCCTCTCTGACCCTGGCGGCGACGGCTTCGGGGGATTCGACGGCAGGGTCGCCCAGGTCGAGAACACCTAGGACAATGGTCTTGCTGGGAAGCTTGTCCAAGACCGAAAGGTCCAGGTTCGGCTGGGCTGATTCGATCGAGATCAGGTCGACGACCGAATCCTCCAGCTCAGCCAAGAACGCGTACTCGGACGGTTTGTTGTCGACCATCGCCGCGTAACCAAAGCACAGGTGCAGGCCCGTGGTCCCGTCCACACCGTCCAAGGCTTTGTTGATGGCCTGTATCCCGAAGTCCCTGGCATCGTCGGCGTGGGCTTGGAGCCAGGGCTCGTCCAACTGGACCACGTCGGCCCCGGCTTGGAACAGCGCCCGCACCTCCTGGTTCACCGCCGCGGCGTAGTCCATGGCCAGCGACATCCGGTCGGGATAATAGTCGTTCTGGACCTGCTGAGACATGGTGAACGGACCTGGAACGGTCACTTTGATTTGGTTGGCAGTGTTGGCCCGCAGGAATTGCACGTCGCGCACCTGCACCGGGCGGTCCCGTTTAATCGGACCGGTCACTCTGGGAACCACGGTGGGTCGACCGGTCCTACCAGTGATTTGACCGGGGTTGTCGATATCGACGCCGTCCAGCGCAGTGGCGAACCGGTTGGAGTAGCTCTCCCGCCGAATCTCACCGTCCGATATCAACTCGACGCCGGCGCGTTCCATCTCGCGAATGGCCAGCAGGGTGGCGTCGTCTTGGGCTGACTCCAATTGCGCCTCGGGGATCCGCCAAAGTTCGGAATGCCGTATCCGGGGCACTCCGGCCTGGGTCAGTGCCTCCCGGTCGATGAGCCACTCGGGTTGGGGATAGCTGCCGACGACGGTGGTCCCAAGAAAATTCTCGTCCATCGTTGCTCCTTGATTGTCTGATAGCCCGGTAATAAAAAGCCCCCGCCTTGAGGCGAGGGCTGGTTTCCAACGTTTCTTAGGAACCCTTAGTCGCTGGCAAGAGCAGGCTCGGGCGTCCTGGAACTGATTCTGCCTTGAATGTAGTTGTCTCCCAGCCACCTGTCTATGGAGATTTCGGCCCGTTCTTGCATCGTGACATCATCCTCGGTACCAACGTCCCGCGTCAGACAGCAAAACTCCAGCGAGATTCCGTTGGGGTCCTTGAGATAGATGGACTTGGCCCACTCATGGTCGACTATGTCGGTGACCGTCTGACCTTTGTCAATCAACTCCACCCGCTTGGCCTCCAGCGCCGCCACCGAGCCAGCCTCAAAGGCAAAGTGATAGAACGGCCCAGGAACGCCCAGTCCTTCGTTGATGCCAGCGTCGTATTGCGCTGGTATCGCATCCACGTCCTTGGGCTCCATGAACGCAATCAACTGGTCCCGTCCCACTTCGAAGAACATGTGGCGGATGCGCCCACCCTCTTTGATTTTGATGATGTCGCACCGCACAGCTTTGAATCCGAGAACGTTCTCGTAGAAATCCCGGGTCTTGTCTAGGTCCAGAGTGGAGAGACCGATGTGAGAGAACCCTTTGTTGGACATGATTGCCCTCCTGCAGCAGTGACTTTGATTAAAAGTTTAGGTGCGGCGAAAAGTCTCGTCAATCAACGGTGGTTATCCGATATCTTAACTTCGGGAGTATTCGGAGAGAGGGATGGCCGGTCAAAACGCGGTTGAGCAGGTTTGCCTCACTTCAATAAGGGCACGACCTCGCGGTGCAGCAGTTCCAGATGTTCGACATCCGGCGGCACCAGGCACAGCATCACCGAGTTGATTCCCACATCCAAAAAGCTCTGGATGAAGGCGGCGCATTCGGCTGGGTCTCCAATGGCACACCAACTTTCCACATTGTAGCCGGAATAAAACGATTCCAAGAACCGCGCGAGGCGCTGCCGGGCCCGGCCTCTGTTTTTGTCGATGGCGACATAGATGATCTTCCCCAGCTCCAGCGAGTTAGGGTCCCGTCCCGCCAAGGCAGCCAGCTTCCGGACCATGTCGCAACCCCGCGCCGCGCCTCCGGGAACGCCTCCGGATGGGTGGACCCAGCCATCGGCCAAGGTGGCGGCTTGGTTAACCGATGCGCTGGTCACGCCCGCAACCAAGATCGGTATCCCTCCGGGTTGGACTGGTCTGACATCGATGGAGGCCTTGTCCAGATTGATATGGCTGCCATTGAAGGAGACCTCGTCCTCGCTCCATAACCGTTTCAGAACGGTAATGGTCTCCATGAGGCGGACCCCGACTCTCGGGCGTCGGGGTTCCGAAACGCCTTCGTCTGGCCATTGATGCTGAGATATACCGAGGCTCATCCGCCCGCTGGATAGCCGGTCAAGATTGGCCAATTCAGCGGCGATTGACGATATCGGAGTACTGGGGCTACCGGTGCGTGCAGTCCCAAGCCTGATACGCGACGTGGCGGCGGCAGCCGCAGGCAGGGCGTCAGAGTTGTCAGGGCGACCGCTTATAGCAAACCCCAAGGCATGGCTGAACAGGGTCTCGGTGAACCACAGGGCGTGGAATCCCATCTGGTCAGCCGCCTGATAAAAAGGGGTGATCTCCACATAGCGCGGCACGATAAGGTCAATGTTCG
>SMVB01120426.1_pt1 | contig 17893 bp, 14 predicted proteins | sample 2456461 | NCBI WGS metagenome assembly SMVB01 (sample SAMN11095934, study PRJNA526329) | marine sediment metagenome | biome: Marine sediment; feature: Surficial sediment; material: Deep marine sediment; isolation source: Hadal surficial sediment | place: Pacific Ocean | collected 2014-05 | depth...
CCCGTGTAACGGGGCGTTGGATCAAAAATTTGCGTGTAATGGGTTTTGAAAAATTATATAGTTTCCCTGAAATCCCAGGGACTCGTGAGCGCAGCGTACCCCTTGTATGTTTTCAGGGCCTCGCGTAGCGTCAGGCCCAAGCTTCCTCCCCACGTAGTGGGGCGGGGCCAGAGTGGGGTCTGCGGTTTCCTTTTATTTTAAAGAGTTAGCGCATACCCAAAATTGAATATTTCGGAGCACTCTTTTTTGAAATTTTTAAGTTCAGGAGAAATTGATATTTGGGAGGAAGAAACCCAGGTCAAAGCATAATTTTGACACAATTGACCTGGGCTTGACAAACCTGCGAACCAAACCGACAAACCAGCATCGGTCTGATTCTATTTCATACAGGACACCGCCCGTGGGGTAACCGCACAAGTCATATCCCCGCACTGGCAATTATAAAGTGTCATGAGAAATGTGGGCTCTAAATTTGCTTTGAGACTGGACTTAAACCTGTTGAAGTGGTTGGCATTCGTTCTCAAATCAACCGGAGCCGAGCAAACACAGGATTGCGGAATTTGGATATTGGCAAAGGAATAGGTCTGATCAGCAAAACTCTGATTCATAAAAATTCCACCGCCTATTGCAGTGACCAACGCCAAAATCATTAAAATAGTATTGCCTTTCATGCCCTGGTCCTCCTTTTGTAAAGATAAAGGATTTTCCTTTTAAGTTTTTGGTAGCCCAGGCTTTCCAGCCCGTGTCCATTTATGAATGAACGACCCCGCCGCAAGCGGCCAGTCTGTGGGCTGGACCCAATTGGCAACATCTTTCTCTGCTAACTAAGGTTCTCCGGGGCTCGCGAGCGTGTGATATTCGACCTTTGCCTTCATGCCCCGCCCCACTACGTGGGGAGGAGATGGTAGGCAGACGTTCGCTTTACCCCTTGTATGTATTCAGGGCCTCGCGTAGCGTCAGGCCCAAGCTTCCTCCCCACGTAGTGGGGCGGGGTATAAAACCCCCTGGTGGGAATTAAGGGGACCTCTATTAATTCAATATTTTCTATCCAGGCAACTCGCTGGCCCTTATTTCATAAGGGCCGCTCATGGCCAAAGCCAATTTTTAGAGGCGCCCTTAATTGAAGATTTCCCAGAAAAACCCACGCCGTAATTCAAAATCCTCCGGCTTGTAGTGATATTTTGCGAAAAAGTCCCTGAGCCTTTTTCTGGCATTGGCCAGGGATTTCACATCTTCCCTTTTCAAAAAAATCGCCTCCGCCTTTTTCATATGGATGATTGCCTCGACCCCATCTCCTTTGTGGTTATAGATGGAGCTCAAATTCAAAAGGGCAGTGTCGTATTCCGGGTCCAGTTGCAGAGCCCGCTGATAATGCTCGATGGCTTTGTCGGGATTGTCCAAAACCCAGTACTCCGAACCGAGAATAAATTGCAGGTCCGCATCGAGCGGATGTTCCATCAGCTCTGCTTCCAGATTCCTGATTTCAATTTGAATATTCTGCGTATTTTCAGAGGATTTTTCATTTCCCGTGGCGGACCAACCAGAGGTTCCCGCAAGAAAAACTGCAAAAAAAATGAATGCTGAAACCAGAGTTCTCATGATCGTTCCTGTTTATTGATTCCCATCAGTGGGTTTCATACCCCGCCCCGCAACGCGTGGAGGAGATGCGTGACAGACTCCTCCGCGGAGGGCGAACTTGCTCGCGAGCCCCGGAGAACCTTAGTTAGCAGAGAAAGATGTTGCCAATTGGGTCCAGCCCACAGACTGGCCGCTTGCGGCGGGGTCGTTCATTGCCAATTCCACTTGTTTAACGAACCCAGTATAGGAACGTCACGTTAAAATACGGTCAAGCAATTGTTACGATTCTGTTAAATTCACCGGAATTTTCGGCAGGGAGAATATACAAATTTTCTTTTAAAATGAAGGATTTGGAATGAGGGACCTGCAAATTAATTTTAAGGTGGGGTCCTCCAAAAAAGGCCGGGTTTAGAGGGACACCCTATTACGCAAAAGGCTCTTAAAATGCAGGAAGGCTTTTTTGATCCTAATTATCTTCTGCCCATTGTTCGAAATCGGCTTCGGCCAGGGGTAATGTAATGGAGTTCTTTAGCCAGGAGGCGTCGTATCCCTTTTGGGCCGTTCCCTCTATGCGGATGGTGATTTTCTGATCATCGGATTTATCCGCCAGTTCCGCAAGAACTGGGATAACGGTTAATATCTGATCTTTTGTCGCAGAAAACTCCAGCCGGATTGTCTTTCTCTGCTTCTTTTTGGATGAGGAGGATTCAGAACCGTTGTCGGAATGTGCGGGTTGTGTGGAAAGGTCCTTGATATTCAGCGCACGTTGATAAAGTGGGTCCGACTTGGCGTACTCTCCCATTTCATAATACAGCTCGGCCAGGTTGTTGATCGGCCCTTCCAGATCCAAATGTTCCGGGCCCAGGTTTAGCTCATAAATATCCAGGCCCCTGACCATCAGAGGCTCAGCCTTCATATAGTCGTCCAATCCCCGATACATGAGCGCAAGCTTGGTGACGATTTCAGCCACTTCCAGATGGTCGGGGCCAACGGCCATTTCCTTGATCTTCAGGGCACGGATCAGCAGGGGATACGCCTTGCCATAGTTTTGAGTCTCCGCGTAAAATCCGGCTAGGTCGTCAAGAGCTTCCGCCACTTCAGGATGATCCGGCCCATGCGATTTTTCCGCGATCTGCAACAACCGGATATACAACGGTTCGGTATTGGATCGATCGCCTAAAGCATTTAAAAGTTCGGCCAGGTTTTGCAGGACCGGAACCATGTCCGGGTGATTGGGACTGAGATTTTTATCCAAAATCCCCATCGCCCGTTGAAAAAACGACTTTGATCGCTCGTAATCTTGATTAGCCTTGTAAATTCCTCCCAGGTCGCTGAGTGTCGCGCCGACATCGAGATGATCGGGTCCAAGAGATTTTTCCCTGATTCTCAACGTCCGTTCGTAAAGCGGTTCCGCCATTTTCAGCCCGCCCTGAGTGCGGTACAAATACGCCAGATTGCTCAGGATATCCGCCACCTCGGGGTGGTCCGGGTTCAGGGCCTGCTCAACGATTTTCAGCGACCGTAGAAGCAGGGGCTCGGCCTGCGAATATTCCCCCTTGTTGCGATACAAATCGGCCAGTTTTTTGAGACACCCCGCAACCGATGGATGCTCAAGTCCATGAGCTTTTTCGTTGATCTCCAGGGCTTGAAGCATCAGCGGCTCCACCCTGCCGTAATCCCCGGTTGCGTTGTAAAGATCTGCCAGGTTGTTCAGGCAGTCAGCGACTTCCGGATGATCTTTTCCCGAATGTTTCCGCAAAATTTCCAGAGCCCTTTGATAAACCGGCTCGGCCTTGGCATAGTCGCCTTGTTTCTCATACAATTTTCCGAGATTGATAAGAGAGAGGGCGACGTCCGGATGGTCCTTGCCCAATTGTTCTTCGCTGATTTTTAACGACCGCAGGAGTAAAGGCTCAACTTTCTTCAAATCGCCGATTTTCCGGTACAATTCCGCCAGGTTATTGAGCGATTCAGCCACGTTGGGATGGTTTGGCCCCATTGATTTTTCACATATTTTCAATGACCGGCGGTACAGGGGCTCGGCTTTGGAGTATTCCTTCATTGAGTTGTACAGTTCCGCCAGGTTGTTCAACGACTGCGCGACATCAGGATGGTGAGAACCGTGGGCTTTTTCGCGAATTTCCAGTCCCTGTAAATACAACCTTTCGGCCTGGGCGTAATTGCCCATGGAGTTACAAAGCGCCGCCAGGTCGTCAACCGTTGATGCGATATCGGGATGCCCCGCTTCCAGTGAGTTTTCCCGTATTTTCAGGGCTCGCATCAAGAGCGGTTCCGCAGAATTATATTTTTGTTCGCTCCGGTAGAAATCTGCCAGCCTGGCTAGAATTCTGGCCACGTCAAGATGCTCAGGACCCAATACGGATTCCTGTATTTTTAGTGAACGTACCAAAAGAGGCTCGATCCGGGCATAATCCTGCAATTTCTCGTGCACCTCCGCAAGGCTTTCCAGGATATGGGCGACTTCCGCATGGTCGGGCCCGAGGGATTTTTCCTTTATTTTTAGCGCCCGCTGGAACTGGGGTTCCGCCTGGGAATATTCGCCCATTTCCAGATAAAGTTCGCCAAGTAAATTCCGGCTTTCGGCAACTTCTGGGTTATCACACCCCATTTTTTTTTCGATGATTTTCATCGCCTGCTTGACAAGAGGCTCCGCCACGGAATATTTTTTCATCGCCTTGTACAAAACAGCGAGGTTGTTCAAGGTGGAGGCGACATCCGGGTGGTCCACCCCCAAGGCCATTTCCCTGAGTTTCAAGGCGCGTTTGAGCAGGGGCTCGGCCTTTCCGAAATCACCGCGATCAAAAAAATACAACTCGGCCAGATTGTTTAGAGATTCCGCCACATCCGGGTGATCAGGGCGCAGGGATTTTTCGCGAATCTTCAATGATTGCAGGAGCAAGGGATAAGCTTTGGCGTACATCCCCATATCTTCATAGAGGATCGCCATGTTGTTGAGAGTCGTGGCGACATCCGGGTGATCCGGTCCCAATGACTTTTCGCGGATTTTCCTCGACCGGACAAGCAGGGGTTCTGCCTTGGCAAAATCCCCCTTGTTTCTATGCAACTCAGCCAGGTCATTGAGGGCGGTGGCCACTTCCGGGTGATCCGGACCGTGAGACTTTTCTCCCATCTCAATCGCACGCAGAAGCAACGGCTCCATGCTCTCGTAATCGCTCTTATCTTTATAGGATTGGACCAGGTTGTTGAGGGATTCAGCCACCTTGGGATGGTCGGCTCCAAAGGTTTTTTCCAGGATGCTCAGGCTTAACTTTTTGCTCAATATGGGATTAAACATGCTTTATTATTCTCTCTTAAGCACAAGGTGCGTTGAATCCCTGTGTGTTTGAATCCATATGATGGATTTTATTTTCAGTTCATATGGCAATAGTAAAATCTCTGCCGTATTTGTTAATGTTGGTTCAAGGCGGCGACTAACTGCGCTCTGGTGTGAACCCCCAATTTCAGATGAATTCTTTTGAGGTGTGTTCTAACAGTATGCGGACTGATAAATAATTGCTTCGCAATCTCATTCGCATCAATACCCTGACGAATTAGATTGCAAGCCTCCATTTCCCTTTTAGTCAACCCCGCCTGCCGCATCAAACCGTTCACCTTTTGATGGGGTTTGTGCATGTATTTCACCTGCAATAACCAGGAGTCAATATCTCCGGCTCCTCTCAAGCGGGCAAAACTTAGTTGAAATTCCACACCCGACAGTTTATAGGCCGGATCTTGCCCGGTTGTTCCATTGGTGAAGAAGGGCGGTTCCCACCTCGATTTTTCCTTGATTAATCTGGATTCCAGTTCAAGGCCCAGACGTGAACCTGGTTCCATTGACATCAACTCTTTCCAGGCGGAGTTGCAGTAGCTGACGGTCATATTGCTCTCCACCACGGCGACGGCCGTCGGTGAATCCGCAAGAATTTCCACCATTGATTTGTGCCTGGCCAATTCCTCCGTCAACACAATGGTTTTAATCGCCATCAAAAGATGCGCCCGAATCTGCTCAAGAACGTGAACGTCTCTTATCATCCAGGGTTTTTCGCAAGGCAACCGCCTGTGAATTCCGGCGCCCAGATTCGTATCCCGGAGCGCGAGAGTGATCACCCCGGCTTTACAGGTGTTGAAATAACCATAACCGTCACTGACCCTTTGCTCCTCCCTGGAAAAAGGGTCGAGACGACAGGGTTCCCCGCGAAACGGGTCTTCCACCCTATTTGTTGAGTGATCTTTGGGAATGTCAATGTTCCTGGCAATCACAGGATAGGGATGCGTTAACAAGGACCCCGCCTGCGGATCTTTATTGATAAATTGATTGATGGAAACAAGATCCTCATTGGATATATTTATAGAATCGATGAGCCTCGGCCTTAACAGGTCCGGGTCCGTCCAGGCATACAGCGCGGAATGCGCGTTCAGGAGCGGTAAAATATGGGACCCAAATAGGGCTTTTAGAGTTTGACGCGTGCTACATTTATGAAGGCTATGGACGATTTCTTGGACTGCGAGGGTATCTTTTTCGGATAGAGAATTTGCGCCTTGAAAATTTGTCATGGTATATCCAGTCCTCTTTTTCCAGATCGCTGGTAAAAGTCGACGCTCATTCCGATACCTGATGAATCCCGTATACGGGCCAAATCCAGTTTATTGACTTGAAATTAATTTCATGAAGGATCGGCAATACAAAGATGCCGGTTATTCATTGGTTATAAGCAGAATGAGTGCCAAACTTTCAAGATACCCAGCATTTTATACAACACCCATTTTTTCAAGGATTCTTCCAATCGCTTTCGTGCATACTTTCCGGGTTAAATATTTTATTTATAAGTTAATTTATAAAAATTAATACTTTTGTAAAATTATTTGAACATACTTGATGAAAAAAGTGACAAAACAGGTCAAGCGAGCGAGGTCTGGCTGTGAGCAGAAAAAAACAAGGGTAGACCCCGCTAATTCAACGGTTGTCTCTTTCCTTCCGCAGTTGTTGGGCCAACCCAAAATTAGTGCTGTTATAGAAATACTCTGATCGGGGTATTGTTCTTTGAAGAGTAAACCGTTTCAATGGGATTAATTAAAACAATGACCTGTGGAAAAATGGATAGGTAAACTCGAGGAATACAAAAATGATTACTCTTCAAAAAAGCAAGGTTGGATTGATCCATGCCAAAAAGATGAACTGCGTCCAGCAGTCGCGGGAAGAAAAAATGATGAGCAAGGCAGAGCTTGCCCGCAAGGCCGGAGTAACCGTGCAAACCATTGACAGAGTTGAAAAAGGCTGCGATTGCCGGGTCGATACCAAACGGAAAATCCTTTTGGCCCTGGGGTATAAAATATCGGAACGGGCTCGGCTGTTTTCTGACGACAATTGAGAGGAAAATAACAGCGGGTTGAATAATCTAAAAAATTCGCCCGCTCGACATCAAAAACAGGCGACCACTCACCCGATCAGCTCTTTTATTTTTATTTGCGAAACGATCCACCGTGAACCACGTTTGGGTAATGAACTGATCTTACTGGGTGAATAAATTTTCATGCCTTCAACATACCTCAACGCCTGTTCCATTTTTTCAACCATTTTGCCAGCGTTTATTCCTATTTTTTCCGGCTTCATCAATTAGTTCACCTGAAATAATGTTGTCTGGTTTTATATACCAACGATATTCACTTTTTGCGCCTGCCCTGATTTCATTCCTAATTTGGAAAAATAAAACACCGTCAAAACCCTACAAAATCACCGATTGAAATCCGCCCATCCATATCAAGTTGTAATTCCTACCGATAATTCTTATCCATTTTGCTGTACTTTGAAACCTTTGCGAGGAGACAAATCACGTTTTTTTGTGATCCATACCATATTGTGCAAATTGACAAGTTTTGTTACTTTTTCGTATGAATTTTAATAAAATTTTATCTCAATTTTTATAAATTTACATAAACCCTGAAAAATCGACTGCAAACTTAATTCAATTTTTTTCTCCAAATTTGGCACATTTCATGCTCTTAAGTTTCCCATGTTGAATATATTTTGGGCGACAAGGGAATTTTCTTTCTCCCATGTAAACCGATTGAGCAGTTCTGCGTTGTATGTTAGGACCGTATTTTTTCACTCAACGCGATTATGGAACAGAAAAAATTTATCAACTCAACGAGATTTTGACTATGACTCCGCTGATTTTTACCAATGCATCAGGAGTTAAAATTGTTCCGTCAGCCTTTAGAATTATTTAGGGAAACGACATGATCTTGAATAAAGTCACTAAAATTCATCAGACAAAACGTGGGGATACTCCTTTTGGCCCGGAGATGACTGACTATGACGTTTGGAAATTGTTTTCGGTCGCTGAAATCGCGGCCATTGACCGGAATAAGTTTCCAGCAAATAACTCACTCGAAGATATTCTCAAAAATGATACCCGGATCAGGCGTTACAAACCGGGTGAAATAATTGTTCGGGAGGGGGATTATGGAAATTCCGCTTTTTTTGTTCTCAATGGAAAGTTACGGGTGGTTCTATCTTCAGGGCTCCCGAATTACCTGTCCAGGCAAAAACGAACTTCAAAAAAAAGTCTGTGGAAATCCCTGTCCCAGCTGTTGACCAACAGGAAGATTTCAGAGGTCCGCGATATCCACCGTTATTCAGACCCAACGATTTTGCAAAAGGGCCAGGGAAATGACCCTACCCCCATATTTCTTCAGGATTTTTCAACCGTGTTGAATTCCGGCAACACTGCTTTGTTGGAAAAAGGGGCATTGTTTGGAGAGCTTGCCGCCATGGGCCGCATCCCAAGCACCGCCACGGTATTTTCAGAATCTCATGCGGAACTTTTGGAGATACGCTGGCAAGGGTTGCGGGAACTTAAAAAGTACGATAATAACTGGCGCCGAATGATCGAAAAACGTTATAGCCAAAATGGGCTTGTATCATTCTTAAAAAAAACTCCACTTTTTAAACATTTGCAGGAAGAGGCCCTTCAGGAAATCGCCGCCAACACGGTATTCAAATCCTATGGAACGTATGACTGGGCCGTTCCCTACAAAAGCATTCGCGGCATGGGAAAAAATGGGATCAAACGTGAACCTGTCATCATCCGCCAGGGGGATTATCCCGATGACCTGCTAATCGTCCGGGCGGGGTTTGCAAGGGTCTCCATGCATCAGGCCGATGGCGACCAAACGATCACCTATCTTGGCGCCGGACACGCCTATGGAGCCGACGAATTATTCCACGCATGGGAAGGAGAAAGAAATGTTGCATTCAAGGCCTCTGTAACAGCTTTGGGATATGTGGATATTCTCCAGGTTCCCGCCTTTTACCTGGAAAAATATGTTTTTCCTCAACAAAAATTTCGCCATAGCCTTCCAAAGGGAAAAGAGGTGACATTGCAACCTGAGCGGGAATCAACGATTCTATTCAATCGATCGATGGCGGATGAAACCCTGCTGGAGTGGGCAGTTCAAGAAAGGTTCATTAACGGAACAAAAGCCATGTTGATAAATCTTGACCGTTGCGTCCGATGCGATGATTGCGTCAACGCCTGTGCTACCGCCCATGATGGAAATCCCCGCTTTATCCGTCACGGAAAGACTTTTGGAAGCTGGATGGTGGCTAACGCCTGTATGCAATGTATGGATCCTGTGTGCATGATCGGCTGTCCTACAGGCGCCATTACCAGAGACGTTGCCGATGGCACGGTAGTAATAAATGATGACACCTGTATTGGTTGTGAAACTTGCGCTAACTCCTGCCCTTACTCAAATATTCAAATGGTGGAGATCAATGACCAAAAGGGAAATCCTGTTCTCGATTTAGAAACCCACAAACCCATCCTGAAAGCGACCAAATGCGATTTATGCATCGACCACTTGGGAGGGCCTGCCTGCGTCCGGGCTTGTTCGCAGGACGCATTGCATCGGGTGGATTTTCATCATGTGCGCCCCAAAGGCGCCGTCGATGGATCGGTAATTTAATGGCCAGGATTTGGGCTATCTGGATATCCGCTTTCATGGCCCTGTTATTTCTATCGCAGTGGACAAATCAGGCCGAGTTGAAGCTCGGGTATCCGTCAATTGTCACCGGCTGGTTTCTTTTCAGCGTCCTGGTTTCCCTTGCTCTTTTCAATTTCCGCAAAAAATTATCCAGCCTTCCCTTGGCGAATTCCTCAAGCTGGTTGGACCTGCATTTGCCGGGGGGGTTTTTAGCGGTGGGAATTTTCTGGTTGCACACTGGATCTCATTGGCCTTTGGGAATCTATGAGAAATTTCTGGCCTTTTTATTTTATATGACAATTTTGACAGGAATTCTCGGCATGGTCATACAAAGATCTTTTCCTCGACGGCTGACGCTAAGCGGAGTCGAATATATTTTCGAGCGGATTCCCATGGAAATTGTGGAATTTCAAAAACAAGCTAAGGAATTGCTTTTGACCTGCACACGGGAAACCAGACGGGATACTTTGACCACACAATTCCTGGAACACCTGGACTGGTACTTTCAACGGCCCAGGTTTTTTCTGAACCATGTTTTAGGTGGTAAAAAAAGCGAGACTTGGATTCTCCAACAATGCTCAAATATCAAAGGGGCTCTCAATCCCCAGGAAATAACTTACCTGCAAAAATTATTCGCCCTGGCCAATGCCAAAAATAACATTGACCTTCATTTCGCCCTGCAAACCGTCCTCAAGTGCTGGGTCATGTTTCATCTTCCGCTGGCTGTGGCCTTGATGACCCTGGCTGTGTGGCATTTATTGGTGACCCATGTCTATTTTCTGTGATGGATGAAAATAAATTTGCTCATAACCGAAATCGATATGACCGGCCGGATTTTCCTTATCGATGCGGACGCGGGGTTCTTTGGCTTAAGCGATGCCACCAAGGTCCGACCATCAACGGGTTATGCGGCGGCAAAACAGAATGTTCGCCATATATAAATGGGGACCAATGGGTATGCAACCGCCCCATTTTTGCCGGAGGCCCCTGTGAGGAGGGCCCCACGCCTGACGGAAAATGCTGTAAACGGCATCCCCCCTGCGTCCCCAAACTCAGCCTGAAAGCATATCGACGACGGCTGTCTATTCTTGCCGTAGGCACCATCTTCGCGCTGATTTGCGTGTCGTGGATGGCGGACCAATTGCAGGAAAACTATTTTAGTTTTAATCCCGGTCCGGTTTCCAGCTCTCATATTAATATCGCGGAAAAAGATGGGTGCCAGGTTTGTCATGAATCCCACGGGGAAAGCGGGATCAACTGGCTGAAGGCCGCGGTAACCACGGTGAACGTCTCATCGAAGTGCGGCGACTGCCATGTTTTCGGTGGCCCCGAATTCAAAGCCCATAATGGCGATATAAATAAACATCCTCAATTGCAAGACACTCATTGTCTGATGTGCCACCGGGAACATAAGGGGGAAGAATTCGGCACTCGAACGTTTACCAGCCGTCAATGCAACTTTTGCCACAAAACGCAGTTTAAAAGTTTTTCACACGGACATCCGGAGTTTTCGTCCGGTTACCCGCATTCAGGAAAAGAAAGTATTAAATTCAACCATGTCACCCACCTCGAAAAGTATTTTTTAGAACCCAAGCACTCCAAAAAAGCGCCGGACAGTTGTATGGGATGCCACAAGCTGATTAACGAACAAACCATCCAGTCCGGGAAATTCGAGGTGATTTGCGCAGGGTGTCATAAGTCTCAAATTCTTTCCAAGGATTTGGTTCTCATCCGCCTGCCAGAGCTGGATAAAAACCGAATCAACCGGAAAACGATCATGGAAGCATGCGGAATCCTGAAGGAAGACAGTGAGGCCGAAAAAGAGGATGAGGAATTTTTAAGCATTTCGACGGATACACTCACTTTGACCACTGCATACCTTTTAAATATTTCAGAAAACGATCCCGAGGGCTACAGCAAAAAATTGCAGGATCTTATCTTGGCTCTGGCCAGGGAAAGCACCATGCCCCTTGCCAAATTGATTGATGCGCATTCTCCAACACCTGTCGCGGAAAAAATGCTGGCGGGCTTAAATCCGGAGGTCATTAAGCGGGCCGCCTGCGCCTGGGGGTTGAACGCCGAATACAATCCTCCCGCAAAAGCCAGTTTTGGCGGGTGGCATGCGGATCTTCTGGAAGTGCGGTATACCCCGATCGATCATAATGACCCGGTTGCCTTGAGTTGGATCGAATTTGCCCTAGCCGTCCCCTCAGGTGAAACCGATGATATAAAACGGGCACACGCTATCGCCATGCGCGATCAAATGCTTTCTCCCAAAGAGGGTGTCGGGGGGTGCATCAAGTGTCATACCATCTCTATGGCTTCATCAGAGGATGGGGAAAAAGTCCTCTCTATCCATTGGGGATACAGAGACTTAAAAAGTTCGCCTTATTTAAAATACTCCCATAAAAGCCACATGGATGTCCTGGAAAAAGGAAATAAATGCAAAACATGTCATGTCTTAAATAAGGATTCAAATATCAAATCGTTATTTAACAAACTCGACTCGAAACGCTTTGCCAGCAATTTTGATGCAATAAATCGGCACACCTGCATGAAATGCCATACCAAAGGAAAAGTTCGGCAGAACTGCCAATTATGTCATTTGTACCACCTGGAACCTGGCTTTAGAGGAAAGATATTACTCGCTGAAAATTAGCCTAAACGATTTTGAAGGAATTTGCCATCCAGGAGCAACCAGAGAATTATTGAATTCGGTCAGGAGAAATAAAATTGTTTGATTTTACCATTGGACTATCAGCGCTGGTTTTTCTCCTGGTTTTGATCCGCTATGTGATCCAATTGATAAACAATAATGCCCGCCTGTTTGCAATTACCAGGCGCGGATACGAGTTAGAATTGGAATTAACCCGCACCAAGTTGGAACAGGCCAAAAACCAGACCAAACAGGATACCCAAATTGACCAAACTATGTGGAATGGGTTTCGACGCTTCCAGATAATTTCTAAAGTTGAGGAAGCCAAGGATATCGTTTCCTTCTACCTTGCTCCCGTGGACGGAAAATCCCTCGCGCCGTTTCTACCCGGTCAATATTTAACCTTCAGACTCAACATTCCGGGACAACCAAAACCCGTGACGCGGTGTTATTCCTTGTCCGATAGCCCCAATCACCTGGATTATTACCGGGTCACCATCAAGAGACAATCTTCCCCCGCGGATGCCCCGGATGCGCCGTCTGGATTGAGTTCTAGCTTTTTTCATGACTGCTTGAATGAGCGGGACGTTGTTGACGTAAAAGCTCCCAGCGGTCATTACTACCTCGACATGTCAAAAAATTCTCCCGTTGTTCTCATCGGCGGCGGGGTGGGCATCACGCCCCTATTGAGCATGTTGAATGCGATCACGGAAAAAAATTCCAATGGAAAACCATCGAACAGGGAAACCTGGTTCTTTTTTGGTTGCCGTGACGGGTCGGACCACATGATGAAAGAACACCTCGAGAAGATTGCCAAGGCGCACAAAAATGTTTCTCTTCACGTCTGTTACAGCAATCCGATGGAAAACGACATCATGGGCCAAGACTATCATCACAAAGGGCGCGTCACGACAGACCTTCTTAAAAAAATCCTGCCCTCCAGCCATTTTGAATATTATTTTTGCGGGCCGCCCAAGATGATGGAAAACCTCGACCAAGGGTTGGGCCAATGGGGTGTTCCCAAAGATAAAATTCATTTTGAAGCTTTCAATTCCGACGCAATAAATAAAATGGCGGGAACTGATTCGACGGAAACGAAGTCTTCTCTCAAGGTCACATTTACCCAATCAAAAATGACCCTGCAATGGAATCCCTCAGCAGGCTCCCTCCTCGCTTTCGCGGAGGAAAATGGAATCATACTGGATTCCGGTTGCCGGGCGGGCAACTGTGGAAGCTGTGTCACGACCATTGAACGGGGAGTAGTCACCTATTTGGTGGAACCGGGGAAAAAGCCGGCCCCCAGATCGTGCCTGACTTGCATTACCGTTCCCAAAACGGATTTAACTTTGAATGGATAATGTTTCCCAGGATTTCAATTTTATCCAGGTCAACTCATGCTTGTTGTGAAAAAGATGAAGCACCCGGCTATTGGGAATGTCCGCGAATTTTTGCGCCATGTGGTAATCACCGCCACCCTGAAATTTAATCGTGCATATGAAATTATCACACGCGCCAGACTCCACCCACATCATGACCCAGTCGAAAAGTTTTTCCGGATAACACACGAGGTCGCTGAACAGCCAGTCGGTTTTTTTCCGGGACTCCTGCAACTCTTCCGGTCTGAGGGAAAATGCGTCCCGCTTTTGAAAACGGACTCCCGGCATTGCCAACACCCGCCCGTCCAACGGCGACCGGTCGATGCTCAAAACTTCGGCTCCCAACTTTGCCAGAACCCACGTCCATCCCCCCGGACTCGCCCCAGCGTCAATGCAAAACTGGCCGGAGCGGGGATGTTGCTGAACAACGTTCAAGGCTTCCCAGAGCTTGAGATAGGCCCGGTTGGGCGGATTTTCTTTATCCTCAACAAAATGCATTTCTCCATTCGCAAACAAACTCGAACAGTCGCTGGCGGCCAGCAGAGTATCGCGGTCCAGGAGAGTCCACGACCCCAGGAGGGATTGAGGCAACCGCGCTGGAAAGTTCAGGGATTTTGCGGAAACATGAGGAAGCTGTTCCTGAATCAGTTGGGCCCGGCGATGCAATTGAAAGGAATACAGACTCCAGTTTCGTTGCAGGGCTTTGAGCTTTTTGGCCGCGTCTGAAATGGATTTTATGGGAATCAATAGGGGATTGCGCCAAATATTCTGCACCCAGAATGGCTGTTTTGTTGGCTGATGACCCACTAAAATCAACCTTCCGTGACAGGACTGGACACCCTCAAGTTCCTTTACCAGCCGGTCCTGAAAACCTTCCGGCGCCAGGTAAGCGGATTTTATTTTTGCCTTCATGGATTAGCAGGCGAAAGTCAGGTCAATTTTTTTCTATTGAAGGGCAAAGCGGGGCGTTGTCCCGACCGTTTGGCCAGAGTCGTGTCTTTTTCGTTTTTTTGATCCGGTGAAATTTGCTTCTTTTTTTCATCGGTATCATTTGCTTCGCCCTTGTTTTTTTCTTTATCCGTATCCATAACACCCATCCATTAAGAAGCACCCGCCAGAGAACGGATCATCGTCCACAGCATTTTTTAAACTTTTTGCCGCTCCCGCAGGGGCAGGGATCATTACGCCCTACCTTGGCCTCGGTGCGAACAAAAGGCTTTGTCGACCGACTGGTTTTCGGAGGCACTATTTTTGGTTGGGACCGTTCCCCACAATAATACCACCGTCCTTCTTCCTTTAAAAATACGGCTGTTTCCCGAAGGGTTTCTGTTTTACCATTTTTCTCAAAAGTCGCGACATAGGTCACCTCCCCTTCATCATCCCCACGACCGCCTTTTTGAGAATGCAGGATCTCAAGTTTTTTCCATTCAACGCCCTCATTGGCGGTTGCCAGATCCTTTAAATCTTTTCTTTCATCAGGATGCCTTGTTTGAACAAGGTAGTCCCATTCCTTTACAACATGGGCTGTATAGCGTGACCGCATGAGGTCTTCCGCCGTATCGGCGCCAATCGCCCCTCTAATCAATAATCCGCAACAGTCGGTATAGGGAAAAACCGATCCGCAAGGGCATTCCTTCATCATATACTCCGACAACATCGCAAAAAAAACCGGAAGCTTTCAGCACCTCCGGTCCGAATGAACGACCCCGCCGCAAGCGGCCAGCCTGGGGGCTGGACCCAATATTCACATGCGATGGGTTTAAGGCTTTTCGGGGCTCGTGAGCGAAGCGAACGTCTGCCCCGCATCTCCTCCCCGCGTTGCGGGGCGGGGTATAAGACCCACTGGTGGGATTAAAAACCTTTAGAAAAATCCGTCAACTTTAGAAAAAATTTTCAAAAACACATCAAGCTTCAACCGGAAGCGTTTTCCGCATTCCTTCGGTGCGGCTTGACGTTCCAGATATCCCTGGCATACTCCGCGATGGTCCGATCGCTGGAAAATTTGCCCATTCGGGCTGAATTGGTGATTGATTTCCGCGTCCAGAGATCGGTGTCTCTAAATTCCTTCTCAACCTTTTTTTGCATATTGCAGTAAGATTCGAAATCAGCAAGGACCATGAACCGGTCCCCATGATTAAGAATCGAATCAATGAGGGGATGGAACAAGTCCGGGCTTTCGGGGCAGAAAAATCCTTCCTGAATCAAATCGATCACCTGTTTCAACTCCCCATTTGCCATGTAGATATCTTTGGGCCGGTAGCTGTTTTGCACGTTGCTTTCCACTTCCTTCGCCGTTAGACCAAAAATGTAGATATTTTCCTCTCCCACCTCTTCGAGGATTTCGATATTGGCCCCGTCGAGCGTACCCAGCGTGAGAGCCCCGTTCAATGCCAGCTTCATATTCCCCGTTCCGGAGGCTTCCATCCCGGCGGTAGAAGTTTGCTGGGAAAGGTTGGCGGCGGGGATGATTTTTTCCGCCAGGGAAACGGAATAATTGGGAAGAAAAACAACGCGGAGCCTGTCTCCGACCTGTTCATCGGCGTTGATGGTTTTGGCGACGCTGTTTATCAATTTGATGATATTTTTGGCCATCACGTATCCGGGCGCGGCTTTACCGGAAAAAATAACCGTGCGCGGCAAATAATGGTCCGCTTGCGGATTTTTCTTGATTCGCGTGTAAAGAACAATCGTGTGCAGGACATTCAAAAGTTGTCTTTTATATTCGTGGATACGCTTGATGTGAACGTCAAACAGCGACTGGGAGTTGACTTGGATGCCCATCGTATACAGGATAAAATCAGCCAGCTTGTTTTTATTGTTTTGTTTGATTTCCGCCCAGCGCTGACAAAATTCAGGATCGTCGCGCAAAGGGAGCAGTCGGTCCATTTGGGAAAGGTCCTTGACCCAGCCCTCTCCTATGGTTTCGGTTATCAGTTCCGCCAGGTTGGGATTGCATTCTTTCAGCCAGATGCGCTGGGTGATGCCGTTGGTTTTGTTTTGAATTTTATCTGGAAACATTTCATGGAAATCCTTGAACAAGCTTTTTTTCAGGATTTCCGTATGCAAGGCCGCCACGCCGTTCACCGCATGACTGCCAACCAAAGCCAGGTTGTGCATGCGGACGAATTTCACCGATCCCTCTTCGATGAGGGACATTCTGCCAAGGCGCTCGGGATCATCGGGAAATTGCTGGGCAACTTGATTCATGAATCGGTGGTTGATTTCAAAAATGATCTTCAGATGTCTGGGCAAAACATGGCCCAAAAGGTCAACCGACCATTTTTCCAGCGCCTCGGGCAAAACGGTATGATTGGTGTAACCCATCGTCCTCACCGTGATATCCCAGGCACGGTCCCACGGCATGCTCTCAAGATCAATAAAAATCCGCATCAGTTCAGGAATCGCCAGGGAAGGATGCGTGTCGTTCAATTGAATGGCGACTTTATCGCTGAACTGGTCGAAACTGGAATGCGCCTTTTTATAACGCCCGATGATATCCTGCAAGGTTGCGGAGACGAAGAAATACTCCTGCTTCAACCTAAGTTCCCTGCCCTGAATCGATTTATCGTTGGGGTAAAGCACTTTTGAGATGGTTTCATTTTTCTGCTTTTCACTGACAGCCTGAATGTAATCTCCTTCGTTGAAATGCTGGAAATCAAAATCCTGAGTGGACCGGGCGCTCCAGAGCCTCAGGCTGTTCACCGTTTGGGATTTGTAACCTGGGATGAGAATGTCGTAGGCCATGGCCATGACGTCGTCGTGCGTATCGACCCAATCATAAGTTTCGCTTCCATCGGGATGGGCGTGGTGCTTGACGTGTCCATAAAACTTGATGGGATGAAGATGCTCAGGCCGGGGAATTTCCCAGGGGTTGCCATGTCTCAGCCAGTTGTCCGCATCCTCCACCTGGTAACCGTCTTGAAAGTGCTGATGAAAAATTCCAAACTCGTAACGCATGCCGTACCCGTTTGCAGGCAGGTCCATCGTCGCCATCGACTCCAGGAAACAAGACGCCAGGCGGCCCAATCCTCCATTGCCCAATCCGGCTTCTATTTCAGTTTCTTCCCATTCTTCGAGATCGTATCCCAGTTCACGAACGGCTTTGCTGATGGAGTCTCTTAAATCCAGGTTGACCATGTTCTGGGTCAGAACCCGGCCCACGAGATATTCCATGGACAGGTAATTGATCCGTTTGACGTCATTATCGAATTGAAATTTTTTCGTCTCGATCCATTTTTCCACCAGATGGTCTCGTACCACCAGAGCCAGACTTTTA
>SMVB01333878.1_pt1 | contig 17883 bp, 14 predicted proteins | sample 2456461 | NCBI WGS metagenome assembly SMVB01 (sample SAMN11095934, study PRJNA526329) | marine sediment metagenome | biome: Marine sediment; feature: Surficial sediment; material: Deep marine sediment; isolation source: Hadal surficial sediment | place: Pacific Ocean | collected 2014-05 | depth...
AGACGGCACGATTATACGGACGGCCGCCGCGAGTTCACAGCCCCTCGGCGCGCCAACCCCTTACGATCGGCGCGCGAGGGCGTGTGAAGACAAGGCGTGCGCCGATTTGGGCGCGGAGACCTACTTTCCAGTACGTCGAGCACCCGAAGCAAGCGCAACGTAGTCATCGCGCGCCATCGCGCTCGCGCAGCCGTGACCCGATGAGATATCCGGGCTAGCAGACCGTGGTGAAAATGTGATGGGTCTGGTTGCGACCACAAGATCCCATCTGCGGCGTTGCGGGCCGCGGCAAGCCGTGCATGTTCAGAAGCGAGAGATCACCACCCGAAAGCCGATGAAGGGGCGGCGGGCGCCGGGGTCGACGCCGCCGCGAACGGCGGCCCGAACGTTCTGCGCGGAATCGCCGAAATGCCCGCCGCGCATCACCCAGAGGGCGTCCGCTTCGAGGTCGCCACGGTCATCGGTCGGGTCGTAGGGGTAGAGCTGATAGGGGCTGCGGGTCAACTCCCACACGTTGCCGGCCATGTCGGAAAGGCCGAAGGCACACTCCGGGCAGTCGAAGGAGCCCACCCGGGCGGTGGCGGTCCCCTGATAGTTCGCCCGCTCCGGCCGCGGATCATTCCCCCAGGGATAGATGCGCCCATCCGTCCCGCGCGCTGCCTTCTCCCACTCCGCCTCGCTCGGCAAGCCGATCCGCCAACCGTCGCGAAGCAGCCCGGCCAACTGCGGTGGCGTATCCGGCCACTCCAGCAGCGTGGTCTCGAGCCAGCCTGCGTAGGCGAGCGCATCCGGCCACGACACCGACGTCACGGGGTGGTCGCCTGGCCCGGCGAGGGCCGCGGGGTCGGCCCTCAACCCCGTCTCCTGGACGAACGCCCGAAACTGTGCCGCCGTGACCTCGTAGCGGCCGATAAAAAAGGCCGGCAGATCCACCGTGCCCTGGGTGCGGTCGGGCGCCCAGCGCTCGTTTTCGAAGGCCTGCACGTCGATCGCCGGGTCGCTTCCCATCACGAACGGGCCGGCGGGGATCTCCACGAAACCGAGCAGGTCATCATCCGGCAGAAGCCAGGCGTCGGCGCGAAACCCGAGGAGCTCCGTGGCACCGGCCGTGGGCGTTTGTGCCGCCGTATTCTCGCCGACGTTTTCGGATGCCGGCTGCTGGCAGGAGAGCGCTCCGACCGCTATCAGGGCGGCAACCGCCATCCATCGTCTGATTCGGCCTGACCGCGCCAACCCCGCCGGCACGAACGCGCCCCGGCGCCTCCGCAGCGGCGCCATGGCATTGCACCGCATCAGCGGCGCGCCTCCCCGCAGGCGAACGTCCAGCCGTGATCGCAGGCCCGCGCGTACAAGTCCCGCTCCGGCAGATCCAGTAGATTCCGGCCACCTTCGCGCAACAACAATCTGAGGTCGAGGATCCGCGGGTCGGCGGCGATGTATCCACCGGAATCGAGAAGGTTCAAGCACCCCGGCCGGGATCGCAGCTCGCAGGCGCGCGCGAAAAAGCGCCTTGCGAGCTCCGTATCCGGCCTCACCTTCGACCCTTCCCGATAGTGGCCGCCGAGCTCATTGCACGCCCAGGCCGAGTTGTCTCCGCAATAAGTGAACTCGAGCTGGACGAGACGGTCGCAAGCGTTCCTCCGGTCCTCTGCACACGCCTGCTCCCGGAACGGAAGGGGGTCGCCGCGGTGCCTTCCGTCGGTCGATCCGACGGCCGCCATCGCGCCGAAGAACCCGATCCAGACCGCCATGTGCACCAGGTTTGAACGCGCCGGCGTCCAGTCACCCCATCGGCTCACCAGCGCGATGTCCTCGATCGAGCGAGCCAGTCTGTCGATCCGCTGCACGCTCAGGTTCAAAAGCGGCACGCACAAGAGCTTGTCGTAGAACGTCGGTACCCCGACGGCCCCGAGCACTGCGTAGAGGACGAACACTCCCATCCCGTAGAGGGCGCCGAACAGGGCCTTGCCGAGCGGCGTTCTCGGGGAGGTGGACGGATCGGTCACCAGCAGATGGAGTCCGAGAAACACGGCCGTTGGTATCTCCGAATCGATGAAGTAGGGCACCCCCGTAGACGCGGAGTACAAGGCGCTCAACCCGAAGAGCGCGATGGCGGCGGAACCGGCGATGAGCGTGATCGAGAAGAAGTACATGACGACCAGGCCGGCGAGGAACAGAAACAGGTAGATGCCCGGGGCCAGCGTAAGCGTCGAGGCGATGTCCTGTCCCCAGGTAAGGTCGCTTGTGCCCGTCACAATCAAGACGAGCGAGAACAGCCCGAGCGAGAAGGCCGACGGGTTGAAGATGTGGGTGCGCCGGCCGTCCCGATTCCAGCGCACGAACTCCTTGCCGATGAAACCGACCCCGATCATCAGAAATTGCAGGTAAAACCAGTCGTCTGTGAACCAGAGGAACAGGTTGATGCTGAAGATGATCGGGAACGGGCCGCAGCCGACGACGTAACGGTCGCGCCGCGACCAGGCGAGCAACATGTCGAAGGTGTAGGCGAACACGAGCTGCGCCACCAGGAGCCAGGCGTGGTCGTAGACCGGCCGCCAGTAGTAGCCCCAATACGCGAATACGGCCAGCTGCACCGCCGCCTGCAGGTAGTGTTGCGGGCGGAGCACGATTTGTAGCGACCGCCCGGCGGCGGCGCGTTTCACCCTCAGAAAGAGCACCGCCTGCCAGATCAGCAGCGCCAGCGCGGCGCCCCAGAAGGAGCGGGAGAGAACCTGGTTGCCGGACACGCGCGGGACAAGCGACAGCAGGAGGAGTCCCAGTGTCAGCGCCAGCGGCACCCCGAACACTCGGCGGGACATCGTGGGCGCCCGATCGGGGCCGGCCTTCTGTTTCTTCTCTCGGCGCTGATGCCGGGTGCGCCGTCGTCGTGCAGATGACATCGGTCCCCTAGCGGTCACAGTCGGGCGTCGATTCGGGCGCGCAGCGCGATGGTGTGGGCCGGACCCGTGCCGCAGCAACTGCCAATGACGCGGGCACCGAGATCGAGCCACTTGTCCGCATGGCGTGCGTAGGCGTCAGGGTCCACGCTGTCGGTATCGACCCACCCCCGGGTGTGGTCGGCGTAGCCGACGTTGCCGTAGGCACCGATCGGCAGGTCGATGGCGGCGGCGAGCTCGCCCAGCGCGGCGCCCAGGTCGGGCGTCGGCGCGCAATTGATCAGAAGCCCGTCCACACCCTGAGCGCCCAGCCTGTCGGCAGCAGCGGTCACGCTTTCGCCCGAAAGCAGCTTGCCGTCACGACCGCACACGAAGCCAACCAGAACCGGCAACCCGGTGGCAACCGCAGCCTCGGCGGCGGCGGCGGCCTCGCGAATCGTGTTCATCGTTTCGACCAGCAGCAGATCGGCGCCGGCGTCGGCAAGCGCCACCGCCATCTCACCGTGCTCCGTCGCCAGCGCCCCCTGGTCGGGAACGAGGTCGGGCGAATAGCAGTCCTCCAGCGGCGCCATCGAGCCGGCGACGTAGACGCTGCGGGCGCCGCCGGCCGGCAGCGATGCCGTCGCTTCCCGGGCGAGCTGCACGGCGAGCCCACTGAGCGCGGCGGCCTCGTCACCGTGCCCGGCTGCGGCGAGCGAGCGTCGGTGGGTGCGAAACGTGTTGGCGGTGATGATCTCCGCCCCGGCCTCGACGTAATCGCGGTGAATGGCTACGAGGGTCTTCGGGGCGTGAAGCAGCGCCTTTGCCGACCACATCGGCAAGCTGGTGTCGACGCCGCGGCGGGTCAGCTCCGTTCCCGTGGCCCCGTCCAGCAGCAGCGGCGGACCCTCACGCAAGCGAACCCGGAAGCTCGGGCGATCCCGGAGCTCCGGGGCTTCGAGAGCGGCGTCGCCCGCCGGTGTCATTCGGTGGTGGCGATTTGTACCCGCGCGTCGTTGAAGCAAGCGCCCCCGGCGATGTCGGTCAGGGTATCCGGCACGAGCACATTTGCGGTGTTGCCCGACAGCGTGTTGTGGTCCCAGGTCCCCTTGGGAATGCAAGCGACTCCAGGTCGGAGCGAGTGGTTGATCGTTGCAATGCACCGCACCTCGCCGAGCTCGTTGAACACCCGGACTTCGACGCCCTCTTCGATGCCATGGCTGGCAGCGTCGGACGGATGCACCTCGACCGGAACAAGGCCGCGGCGGAGCTGGCCGAACGTCGAGCTCACGGTCAGCTTGTGGGCCGGTGAGATCAAGGCGAACGGATAGGGCTCCGGCGCCGGGTCGGGCTCGTAGTAATAGAGCCCACCGCGACCGCCCGCCTCGGCGTCGAGCTCGGGCGGCAGCAGATGGATCTTGCCGTCGCCGGTGCGCGGGAACACGTCGACGAACTGGACCGGGGTCGTGCCGAACTCGGGGAAGGCAACTCCCTCGGCCGACAGCGACGCTGCCATCTCGTCGCCGCGTTCTTGGTGTCTCAGGATGGTGTCGATGATGTCGTCGGCGCTCGACGGATCGTCCGGTCGCGCCAGCCCGGCGTGGTCGCAGAGCGCCGCAAACACGTCGTGGTTCGAACGCGACTCGCCGACCGGATCGATCACCGCCTCGCTGCGTTGCAGGGCGTAGGCGCCGTAGCTGCGCGCAAGCTCGGTGCGCTCGAGGAAGGTCGTCGCCGGCAGCACGATATCGGCATAGCGGGCGGTGTCGGTCATCACCTGGTCGAAGACCACAGTGAACAGATTCTCGCGCAACAGGCCGCGCCGCACCTTGTCCTGGGCCGGCAACGTCGCCAGCGGGTTGCTGTTATAGACGAACAGACCCATCACCGGCGGTTCTCCGGTAAGCAATGTCTCGCCGGTCTGGTTCATGTTCACCACCCGGGTCGGGACCTCATCTTCGGCGGCGGCGATGGTCGCATCCAGCGTCCAGGCTTTCGAGTTGCTCATCGTGTAGCCACCGGCGCGCACACCGAACTTACCGGCAACCGCCGGCAACGCCAGGACCGCGGCGACCGCGGATCCGCCGTTGCGGTTGCGCTCCAGGCCCCAACCACAGCGAACCACCGCGGGTGAGGCGGCCGCGTAACGGGTGGCGAGCTCGGCAATCGCCGCGGGGTCGACCCCGGCGACCTTGCCGGCGTCGTCGAACGACCATGCCGCGGCGCGCGCCTCGAGCTCCTCGACTTCGCTGGCGTGCCGGCCGAGGAAGTCACGATCGGCAGCGCCGCTCTCGAACATCCAACGGATGATGCTCAGCGCCACCGGCAGATCGGTACCCGGGCGCACCGGAAGGTGCAGGTCGGCGATCCGCGCGACGCGGGTGCGGCGCGGATCGACGACGGCGATCCAGGCGCCTTTCTTCTTGGCCTCCTGGAGAGCGGGCATGAGATGAATCCCCGAAACCGAAGGATTCGCGCCCCACACGACGATGGCGGCGGCGGCCGCATAGTCGGGAAAGCCGACGCCCGGCATGCAGCCGTACAATCCCTCTGCGGCGCGGGTGGATGGCGCGGCGCACACCGTGCGCGCCAACCGTGAGGCGCCGAGGCGGCGAAAGTAACGGGCGTCGGTGGTGTCATGCGAGACGAGGCCGTTGGAGCCGCCGTACGCCAGCGGCAAGATGGCCTCGCCGCCGTGCTCATCGCGAATCGCGTTGAAACGCTCGGCGATCATGCGGAGGGCGTGGTCCCAGCCAATGGGCTCGAAATCCGCCTCACCCTTGGCGCCGCGTCGCATCAGCGGGCGCCGGAGTCGGTCTTCGCCGTAGAGGTGATCCTTGATCTGCGACCGCACCTTGCCGCAGATATAGCCGCCGGTGAGCGGGTTGCGGGAGTCGCCGTCGATGTCGATGAGGCGGCCATCCTCGACCTCGACCTCGAGGCTGCACGCGTCGGGGCAGTCGAGAACACAAAGACTTCTCTTACGCACCGGGCACACCGGGCTCCGTCATGCTCATCGGGTCGAGAAGCGCGTCGAGCTTCTCGTCGGAAAGCACCTCCTGCTCCCGCGCCACCTCCCGAACGGTGCGTCCCGACTGGTGCGCCTCCTTGGCGATCGCCGCGGCCTTGTCGTAGCCGATCACCGGCGCCAGGGAAGTCACCATGGCCATCGACTTCTCGATCATCGATGCGGTGCGCTCCTCGTCGATTTCCAGCCCGTCGATGCAGCGCTCCGCGAAGTTGCGTGAGGCGTTGGCGAGGATCTCGATCGACTCGAGGAGATTCGACGCCATCACCGGCATCATGGTGTTGAGCTCGAAGCTCCCCCACTGTCCGCCCAGCGTCACCACCAGATCGTTGCCGATCACCTGCGCCGCCACCTGGATGACAGACTCGGCGATCACCGGGTTGACCTTGCCCGGCATGATCGACGATCCCGGCTGCACCGCGGGCACGATAATCTCGCCGATGCCGCAGCGCGGACCGGAGCCCAGCCAGCGGATGTCGTTGGCGATCTTCATGAGGCTGACGGCAACGGTCTTGAGCGCCCCGCTAGCCTCCACCAGGCTGTCCTGTGCACCCTGGGCCTCGAAGTGGTTGGCGGCCTCGCGGAACTCGAGGCCGGTCATCTCGTTGATCCTTTGGATGACGCGGCCGGCGAGCTCGGGGTGCATGTTCAATCCCGTTCCCACGGCGGTACCGCCGAGCGCCACCTCGGCAACGGCATCACGACAACCGCCAACCCGGCGGATCGACAGCTCGGCCTGGCGCGCGTAGCCGGAGAACTCCTGCCCCATGCGCAATGGTGTGGCGTCCTGCAGGTGGGTGCGGCCGATCTTTACAACCCCGTCGAACGCCTTTGCCTTGTCGTCGAGGCTGGTGCGCAGCGTGCGAAGCGCCGGTAGCAAGTCGCTCTCGATCGCCTGCAACACGGCGATGTGAATCGCCGTCGGAATCACGTCGTTGGACGACTGGCCCATGTTGACGTGGTCGTTCGGGTGAACGAGCTTGCTGCCGATCTCGCCGCCGAGGATCTCGGTGGCACGATTGGCGATGACCTCGTTGGCGTTCATGTTGCTCGAGGTCCCCGAACCGGTCTGGTAGATATCGAGCACGAAGTGGGCGTCCAGATCTGCGGCGATGACCTCGTCGGCCGCTTTGCGAATCGCCCCGCATTTCTCGTCGTCGAGGAGCCCGAGGGCGTTGTTCGATTCGGCCGCGGCATGCTTGATCATGCCCAGCGCGGCGATGAACCGACGCGACAGGCGTCGCCCGCTGATCGCAAAATTCTCGACGGCGCGCTGCGTCTGCGCCCCGTAGTAAGCATCGGACGGCACCTGCATCTCGCCCATGGAGTCGCGCTCGATGCGGAAGGATTTGCCAGTCTCGCTCATGCGCACAGGATACACCTGCCTGCCGGCCTCGGTGATTACCCCCAGAGGGGTCCGCAGCGAACTACCGTATCCTCACCCGATCGACCGAATCCCATTTCGACATGTCGGAGAGAATCACGTCATCGCCCTCGATCAACCCCTGCAACACCTCGATGAGGTTGACCGAACTGAGGCCGAGCTGGACGGTCGTGCGCACCGCGTAGTCGCCGCCGTCGACCAGTTTGAAGAGCGTTACCTGGCTGTTCGACTGGCCATACGCCGGCTTGCCGACGTACAGGACGTTGGTGAGCCGTTGGATCTCGACCGTGCCGTCGACCGAGAGCTGCGGCCGGGCGCCGATCGGCAGCGGATCCATGAGCAACTCGACGTCGACGGTCACCGTCCCCTGTGAAGCCGAGGGGTCGATGCGGCTGACCCGGCCCGGGATGGTCGCGGTGCGCATGTCGACAATCACCGATTGCCCGATGACGATATCCTTGGCCTGGGTCTCCGGAATACGGAGCTCCGCCTTGAGCTTTTCGGGCTGCACGATGCGGGCCAGCACCGTGCCCGGAGTCACCGATTGGCCGACCTCCATAGGCATCTCCTGCAACACGCCGCGGATCCCCGCCCTGACTTCCAGGCCCCGCAGATCGGCAGCGGCGAGCTCATAGCGCGCCTCGCGCTGCCGTAGCTGCGACCGGGCCCCGGATAACTGGGCGGCGATGGAATCTTCGAAGATCCTGAGACTCTCCTGCTCGAGGGTGTTGCGTTCCTCGAACTCCTCGGCACGGGTCTTCGATATCAGCATGTCGCGTTCGGAAGCGAGCTCCTCTCCGTAGAGGTCGAGGTCTCGTTGGTATCTGATCCTCGCTGTCGCGTCTCCGGCCGCAATCGCGGCAGCCTGCGACAGTCGTTGCAGCCGTTGCGTTTCGAGCTGCACCTCGAGGTTGCGGTAATTCGCTTGTTCGACCGCGAGGTCCCACGACGCGTTCTGCGCCGCCAGCTCGAGGTCGGGGTTACTGAGGCGAATAACCACCGTATCGGCTTCCACCGGAGCCCCGGGAAGCAAGACGATTTCCTCGACCCGACCGGAGGAGCGGGCGGCCACCGTGCGCATCTCTTCCGGCACCAGCGTCCCGGCGCCGCGGCGCTCCAGCAAGAGCTCGCCGCGCTGCACCTGGTCCATCCACAACGTCGCGGATTGTACGGTCGGCGCGGCGCGCTCGAGAGTGGAGAGAAAGACGGCCAGCGAGATCACGACCACCGCGACGACGCTTCCATAGATGATCTGTTTCGTCTTCTTTCCCGAAGTGTCGCGTTTGATATCCATGTTCGTCCCTCCTGCTAATAGTTTCCGCTGCCCCTGCTCGCCTGGCAAGGCCTGTCGGAACGGCATCGGGGTTGGCACCTCGGCGGCATCGTTATGCTAGCTTCCAGGCGGCGCCCCCCGGCGCCCAGCAGCGGAAAGATACGAGCGATGAAGCTCTACCAGGTCGACGCCTTCACCGACGAACGTTTCAAGGGAAATCCGGCCGCAGTTTGCCTCCTGGACCGACCTCGAGACGACGCCTGGATGCAGGCCGTGGCGCTGGAGATGAACCTTTCGGAGACCGCTTTCGTGGAGCCCACCGACGACCGTTACGGGCTCCGTTGGTTCACGCCATCGGTCGAGGTCGACCTGTGCGGCCACGCAACCCTGGCGAGCGCCCACGTTCTGTGGGAAACCGGGGCCGCGGACGCCGGCGACAGTATCGACTTCGATACCCGCAGCGGGGTGCTGACCGCGGTGCGGGCTGGTGATTGGATCGAGCTCGACTTCCCCGCCACGCCCGAGGCCGAAACAACCTGCAATATCGACCTCGAACGCGCCCTGGGGGCGACCCCGACATACGTCGGCAAGAGCACCTTCGACTTTCTGGTCGAGCTCGCCTCGGAGCAGGTTGTTCGCGACGTCGACCCCGACTTTATCTTGCTCGAGCGGGCGTCGGCACGCGGCGTCATCGTGACTGCGAAATCCGCTGCCGAGGAATACGACTTCGTATCGCGTTTCTTCGCCCCCCAATCGGGCGTCCCCGAGGACCCGGTAACCGGGTCATCTCACTGTTGCCTGGCACCCTACTGGAGCCGTCGCCTGGGCAGGGATGAGCTTGTTGGCTACCAGGTCAGCCAGCGCGGCGGGACCGTCCGCGTCAGGCTGCAGGACGGCCGCGTCATCCTCGGTGGACAGGCAGTGACCGTCTTCGACGCCGAGCTGCGCTGATCTGACCCGAACGAACGGTGCCCTGTCCCGAATATCCCAACGGGTCACCGCGGCGCCGGCGCGATGGGGCGCGAAAAACTCCCGGGGTGCCTCGCGTGGTGCCGTCGGGGGCGCCCGTCAGGGGCGCTCGAGGATCCTGACGCCGCCCTTGCCGGCGACGACGACACGGTCGGCCATGCGAAGGAACATTCCCTGGGCGACAACGCCCGGGATGCTGTCGATTGATTGCCCGGTGGCGCTCGGGTCCGCGATGCCGGCCGGGAAGATGCAATCGAGGATGTAGTTTCCCTGATCCGTTACAAACGGCTCACCGCCCTGGCGACGCAGGTGTGGCTCGGCACCCAGCTCGCGCAGCCGCGGCTCGATCGTCTTCCAACCGAACGGCAACACCTCCACCGGCAGCGGCGATTGCTCCCCGAGCACGTTCACGAGCTTCGAATCATCGACGACGATAATAAGCTCGCGGCTGGCGCTGGCCACGATCTTCTCGCGCGCCAAGGCGCCGCCCAGACCCTTGATCAGGTCGAGATCGCGGCTCACCTCGTCGGCCCCGTCAACGGTAACGTCGACCCGAGGGTGCGCTTCCAGGTCGGTGAGCGGGATTCCGAGCTCAGCGGCCCGCTCTTGGGTGGCAATGGAGGTCGGAATCGCGACCAGTCCGCGGAGAGCGCCCGACTGGACCATCTCGCCGACGACGTCGACGAAGAGGGACGCGGTCGAGCCGGTTCCAAGGCCGAGAACGCGCACACCGTCGAGAAAAAGAGCGGCCTTTTCGGCTGCCAAACGCTTCAAATCGTCGATCGATCGAGCCATGACGACGCCACACTAGCAGGTCGACTTGCAACCAGACTGCGTGTTCGGTTCCGCAACAGGCGCTTCCCACAAGCGAACAGTCTCTCACCCACGAAACCCGATATCGCCCGCCTCGCGGCCCCTCGAATCTGCGCCCACGCCGCCCGTAGCGATGCCCCGGGAGTTTTTGCGGTCCTGCTTTGGAGCAAGGAAGAGCCCTTGTTCCGGCTTGGCATGGTGCTTGCTTTAAGTACAGGCAAGAGGCGATCAGCGGCGCGCCAGTCCCGTCCCTATGGTGGACTAAACTGGGGAGCGGCCTGGGGCTGAGGCTGGCGCACCCCTGATCGTCTCTTTTCCTTGGCAGGGTGCTGCAGCAAACGACCCGCGGTGCCGCGCATGCGCCGGGCAGGCAACGGCAAGAGCTAATGGCGGCTAGGGAGCCCGCTCGGGAGCGATGCTAAGCTAGGATCGTCGTCGCTCTACTTCTCCGAAACGCCGGATACTAACGATGATCAAAGTACGAAACCTCGACAAGTTCTACGAAACCGGCTACGGGCGCACCTACGTCCTACGCCGGGTGAGCATCGACGTTGCCGAGGGCGAGTTCGTCACCATCATGGGCCCCTCCGGTGCCGGCAAGACCACGTTGCTCAGCATCTTGGGGATGCTCGACGGCGTCTGGGCGGGCGAGTTTTACCTTTACGATCACCCGGTGCACGACATGAAGCCGAAGCACCGCAACGAGCTCAACAAGCAATACATCGGGTTCGTCTTCCAGAGCTTCCACCTGCTCGACAGCCTGACCGTCTACGAGAACATCGAGATTCCGATGTCGTATCGCAACGTGCGGCGCAAGGAGCGCCAGAGCCTGGTCGCCGACATCCTCGATCGCTTCCAGATCGTCGGCAAGAAGGACCTCTATCCGAGCCAGTTGTCGGGCGGGCAGCAGCAGCTCGTCGCGGTGGCGCGCGCCGTCATCGGCGACCCCAAGCTCATTCTCGCCGACGAGCCCACCGGAAACCTCCACTCCAGCCAGGGCGAAGAGGTGATGGCGCTGCTCAAGGGTCTCAACGACCAGGGCACAACGATCATCCAGGTGACGCACAACGAGAAGTACGCGTCCTACGGCGATCGCATCATCAATCTGCTCGACGGCTGGGTCGTCGAGAGCGACGAGCTCGCCCCCGAGACCGTCGCCGAGTCCAGCGGCACCGCCTGAAGTAGCCCATCCGCTACGCTGGAGCCGGCCCGCTCAGCCCGACCTCCCGCGGTAAGCTCGTTTCATGCCGACGCCGCCACAGATGAAGGTGCACCTCGACTGGGACGGTGAGCTACGCTTCTCGGGTCATGCCGGGGAGACACCTCTTGCCGTCGACGGAGACGCCGAGTCGGCGCCCTCCCCGGTGCAGATGCTGTCGGGGGGCCTTGCCGGCTGCATGGCGATCGACATCGTCGACATCCTCGCCAAGATGCGGACGCCGGCATCATCCCTGGCCGTCGACCTCACCGTCAGGCGCGCCGAAAGCGACCCGCGCCGTGTCGTCGCCGCCGCAATGAAGTTCACCATCGTCGGCAACGTGCCGGACAAGAACGTTGCGCGCGCCATCGACATGTCACGTGAAACCTACTGCTCCGTGTGGCACTCGCTGCGCGAGGACATCGAGTTCGAGACCACCTTCGAGGTTCGTGCCGCCTGAGCTGGGCGCGGAGGCGAGCCTGACAGTACGTCGAGCATCCGAAGCAAGCGCAACGCCGTAGACGGGCGCTTCTCCGCGCCCGCAGCAGGAGGGCGCTGAGATATGCGGGCTAGCTCCGACGCCAGAAATCGCCCACCCGTCGCACGAACTCGTCGGCTGCATCGTGCTGCGGCGAGTGCCCCCCGCGAAGCCGCCAGATCTCCGCGTCGCGAACCCGCTCGCCGATCACCGTAAGCTGCTCGTCGCTGCCAAACTCGTCGGCATCCCCTTGAAGCGCCAAAACCGGACAGCGGAGGGCCAACAGTTCGGATCGGACATCCCACTTCGCGTGCACCTGTCCGAGCCAAACGTCGGCCCAGGCGTCGAGCAGCGAGCCGCCGCGATCACCGTGCAGGCGACCTAACCAAGCGGGCGCGGCATCTCGCTGCAGCGCCTGCCGAAGAGCTCGAATCCTCGCCGTCGTCCCGGCCTCGACGAAGGTATGTGCCGCGATGCTCACCACCGAGCGAACCCGGTCCGGATGCCACGCTGCCGCCAGCAACGCGATCGTCGCGCCGTCGGAGTGACCCACGAGGTCGACCGGGCCCGCCCCGATGGCGTCGACGATCTCCATCAGAACCGGAACCTCGGCCTCCATGAACCCCGGCTCGAACCGTCGGCGCGCCTCTGACCCTCCGTAACCCCAGCGGTCGTAGATGACGGCGCGCATTCCGTGATCGGTAGCGAGCCGGCGCGGGATCTCCTTCCAGGCTTCGATGGCGCCGAGACCGTCGTGGAGGAACACGGCGGTGCGGTGGCCGCCGGCTTCGCCCAGGAAGCAGAGGCGAAGCCGATGGCCAAGGAACGTACGCTGCTCGGTGAGCTTCAGCGCGTGCTCGAAAAAAATACGTCCGACTGTAACCGGAAAGGCGCTAGCGGAATCGGTAGCGGGATGCCGGGCGGCGGATCGAGACCAAAGATGATGTCGGGCGGCGGCGGCACGGAAGTCGGCGACGGCAACAACGGAAACACCCACAGCATGTGGAAGGCCTTGGCACCGGCAGCGATGCCGGTGTAGTCGCCGAGGAAGAACTCGCGCGCCCACGCTGCCCACCGGATGTCACTGGTAACCGGGCTGACCCGCTGGCGGGTCTCGAAGGTCACGCCCCGGTCGCGCGAGACGCTGAAGTATTGATCAATACCGAACGCCCGCGCCGGATCGTTCTCCAGGCTCGTGTAGCTGACGCCGACCTCACCCAAGCCGTTCACCGCCACCGCCGCGGTGAACGTCGGTGCGTCATCCGGGCCGTTGCCCACCCGCCTCGGCGGCGACCAGGTAACACCCTGGTCGCGCGAATAGGAGATCGTCGTCTGGTCGACCCCGGTCCAGCGCGAGTCGGCCCACACCAGATACAGGTCGCCGGTTTCGCGATCGACCGACAGCGAGGGCAGGATCGAGCCGTCGCGGATGAACGGCACGCTCTGGCTGCTCAGCGTTTGGATCACGCGCGGGCTGGAGAACGACGCGCCGCCGTCGGTGCTGGTCGACAGGAAGATCGAGAATCCCGATGATCCACCGCTGCCGGCCCACATGACGTACACGGTGCCGTCGGGGCCGACGCGCGGAATCGCGCCGATGTTGGTGCGGGCGATACGCAGCACGAGGGGGGCCTGATAGCTGGCGCCGCCGTTCGTGGAGCGCGCCACGACGAGGTGCTGGGCGGGCCCGCCGTTTGCCGGATCGATGTTGATGTCCCAGGCGACGTAGACGTTGCCGAAGTAGGGGCTGGCGGGATGGCTGTCGACCTCGATGGCTTCCTTGTCGTTGAAGTCGAGCTCGCTGCGAAACACTCTGACCGGCGAGCCCCAGGTGAGCCCACCGTCGGTCGACACGCTGACGCCGACCTGGTTCGCCGGATTGGTTTCGTTGAAGTCGAGGGTGACGTAGTAGACCCGATTAGCGGGGCCGAATGCCACCCACGGATCGGAAGCGCGCTCCCACGGACCGCCGAGCTCCTGGGTCAGATCAGGCAGGCTGCCTTCAACCCATGAGAGTCCCCGGTCCATCGAGGTGGCGTAGTTCAGCGCCCGCGCCCCCCCGTCCCGAAAGCGGCTTTCCTGATACACAGCGACGATGTTGTCCTCGTTGAACGGATTGACGTCGATGTCGGGTTCGGCCTGAGACCAAGGGTTGGTACCGTTTCCCGGCGGCAGCAGATCGTTGTTCACCCGCGTCGGCGCGGTGATGCCGGGATCAACGAACGCCGCCGAGGTGACGAGCAGAGGGAAATCCGCCGGCACCGGCCCGGGCTCCGGCGCAACCGCGGACGCCGGGCGAGACATCCCCGGATAAGGCAGCCGATTACGGGTGATCCACTCGGAGCGCGAGAAGGCCTGCAGCGCCTCTCCCGCTTGGTCTCCCGGATTTTCCTGTTCGAGCTGCGCCTCTTCCTGCTCCTGCTCTTGCGCCGCTTGACCGGCCACGAAACCGGCGGGAGCGACGAGAAGGGAAAGCAGCAGGAGGGTGGCTATCCGTGGCCGAATCGTGCGCATCGGGTCGCTTTCGTGTACTGCGCGCTGCAGAGCTCCGGGTGCCGTCAGGGGACGGTGCGGCCGAGCTCACCTTTCGATCGTAGCACCGGTGCTTAGCACTCGCCGATCGGCATTTCTGCCAGATCACCGCCGCGCCTATCACCACGCGGACGAGATCGTTTCCCGTGCTCGAACACGCCAACCAACCTGGCGGGCGTGGCCCACCCGTTTCGCGCAAACCCACGGTGGGCACTCGCCCGCCCTTCGGCGCTTCACGGCCCCGGGCTTTTTCTGTGCTTGTAACGACTGCTGGAGCTAATCGTCACGCGTACGGCAAGGCGGACGGGGGAGCTGCTCAAGACGTCCGAAGCCCCCTCGTCCACGGCCCCTTTGGTGCCAGTCAGCTCCCGGCTTCTGGTCGGCCAACGTCGTCAGAGGTCATGTCAATGGTGATCATGAACCCTGTCGTGCCGCTGAATTCGAAGGCCTTGTCTCCCACCTTCCAGGTTTCGATCTCATTGGGCATCATCTTGAAACCGTTGTTTCGTGGCGCACCAAAATAGGCGATGTTCTCGAGAACACCGGTTCGATCGCCGATGCCATTCCACTTGTTCAGGATGATGTGACCATTCGCGCCCCCGGCGAGTTTGGCCTCGGCGCGTTCCTCGGTCGCGGTCCACTCGATCTCGGCGTCCTCAGCGACCTCGAACGACTCCCACGTCACCGGAAAGATATGCGCCAAAGCAGTGGCGACGCCGGCCTTCTGGGCATCCGTCGTACCGGACTGGAAGGTGACGATGGCCCAGTCCGTCTCACCGGCACCCCAACTGGCGCCTAGATCTCCGGCGACCCAGAACTTCACGCCGGCAAGATCCGTGTCTCCGTGATGGCCTTCGTTGACCTTGTAGGCCATGTTGAACTTGCAGAAGTGGTCGCCGCCGTGTTCCGGGTGTGAGGCCGGCGAGGTGTTGAAGTAGCACTGGCAGAACATGGGGCAGCTGCAAGCTTCAATCACTGTGCCATTGAAGTGCCAATGCTCATCCTGGCTGGCGTGCGACATGGGCGACGCTACGGGCAAAAGGGCGACCACCACGAGCACAGCGCCGGTTAGCAGGTGACGCTTGTATGTACGCATTCGACTCCTCCGCGTGAGGACATCTTGTCCCTGGTGGTGTGGCCACTCCAAAAACCTCGGGGCGAGCACACCCCGAAACCAGTCAATCTACAATTGACACCACCGGGTCCGACGTTTTGCTTAGCATATTGCGCTGCTCGCCACTGTCAACGCGAAGCTGGCGGGCAATGGTAAAGGGGCAACGCATCCGTCGGCGCGAACGTCCGCGGCCGCCATTCCCTCCTCGCTCGGTTTGCGGTCCCCGTCGAGACGATAGCTCAGTGACGGATCCTCGCTGGCACCAGCCGCGGTCTCCGTGTGCCTCTACGGTCCCTGTTGGGGCCTCGTCCGCTGCGACCCCTCAACAGGGGCGTAAAGGGGTGGCTCTGCGGGGGATCGAACCACTGACCTCGTGCCCTACCACTCATAGAACCCGCGCCCGGTCTTCTTGCCCAGGTGCCCTTCGTCGACCAGGCGCTCGAGGATTTCGGGCGGCCGAAACGACTCGCACTCGAGCTCCTCGTGGAGGTATCGGGCGATCGCCAGCCGCACGTCGAGGCCAACCAGATCGGTGAGCTTGAGCGGACCCATCGGGTGCCGGTAGCCGAGCTCCATGGCGGTATCGATGTCCTGCGCCGAAGCTACACCCTGCTCCACCATTCGCATCGCCTCGAGGCCGAGCACGACGCCGAGGCGGCTGCTCGCGAACCCCGGGACGTCGTTGACGACGATCGGCGTCTTTCCCATCCGCTCGCCGACACCGACCGCAAGATCCACCACCACGGTCCGTGTTCCCTCGTGCCGAACGATCTCGATCAGCCGCATCAGGTGGACGGGGTTGAAAAAATGCATGCCGACCAGCCGCCCCGGATCGGAGAGTGCCGCAGCGATCGCCGCGACGCTCAGCGAGCTCGTATTGGTCGCCAGCACGGCGGCCGGCGGACATTGAGACTCGATACGCTCGAAGGTCGCCCGCTTGAGCTCGAGACTCTCGGGAACCGCCTCGATTACCAGGTCGATCGCCGCCGAGAGCTCACCGAGATCGGTCGTCGTGGAGATACGCCCGAGCGTCGCTTCCCGGTCTTCGGGCGCCAGCTTGCCGAGCTCGACACCCTTGTCCAGGTTGGCGCGGATCCTGTCGAGCCCGGCGCCGACAAGATCCTCGTTGAGGTCACACAGACGGGTTTCGAATCCGGCTTGCGCAGCGACCTGGGCGATCCCGTGTCCCATCGTTCCGGCGCCAACGACGCCGATGCGTTCGATTTTCATCGCCGATCCTTTCGCCAACCGATTCATCCGGGCCTCATTCTCGCGGCGACACTAGCAGGACTACCTCGCCCAGCTTTCACGCCGCCGCCGCGCTATATCTAGTCGGGGTCGGGGGATTTTTCGTGCGTCCATGTATATTCCCCGGCTGGTGAGCCGTCGCTCCCCGCGCGACTCGGATGTCTAGCGCCGACCGGGGGAGCAACGTGAAAAGCCGACGCCCGAAGCTCAGCCTCCAGGACGGCGGCACGCTGCGGGATTTCATCTCCCGAATCGAGCAGGGAATCTACATCGTCACCCCTGACGGCCGTATCGTCGACGCCAATCCGGCGCTGCTGAAGATCTTCGGCGCCGAATCCGTCGAGCAGCTGCAGCAATACCGCGCCGATGAGCTCGTTGTCGATCCGGAGGTGCGCGCCGAGCGGCGGCAAATGCTCGCCGAGGACGGCTGGATCCGTGACTACCACTACGAGATCCGCTGCCTCGACGGCACCACCCGTCGGGTGCGCGACACGGTGTTCACCCAACGCGACGACTCCGGACAAGTGGAGGCTCTTTACGGAGTTCTCGACGTCGTGGACTCACCGCCGCCCCCTGGGCCCGAGGCACAGCTGGAGGCTCCGCTGGGCGCCTTCTTCACTGGCGCCCCCGCGGGCCTCGCCATACTCGACGCCGACCTCCATTTCGTCCGCATCAACCGCCGGCTGGCGGAGATGCATGTCCTGCCGGTCGAGGATCACATCGGCCGTTCGCTCCGGGAGGCACTGCCGGGATTGGCCGCGATCGTCGAGCCGATCCTAGGGCAGGTGCTCCAAACCGGAATGCCGGCGGTCAACATCGAGCTGACCACCGAGGATCCCCAGTCGCAGAAACCGGCGCGGGTATGGCGCTTTTCCGCCTTTCCTCTCGGTCCGACTCAGGAGAGCCCAACGGGAGTCGGGGTCGTGGTCATCGATATCACCGACACCAAACGAATGGAGCAGCAGGCACG
>SMVB01167142.1_pt1 | contig 17876 bp, 17 predicted proteins | sample 2456461 | NCBI WGS metagenome assembly SMVB01 (sample SAMN11095934, study PRJNA526329) | marine sediment metagenome | biome: Marine sediment; feature: Surficial sediment; material: Deep marine sediment; isolation source: Hadal surficial sediment | place: Pacific Ocean | collected 2014-05 | depth...
GCAAATCGATTTCCTGACGGTACTGAAGTTACTGGACCTCGGCTAGCCAACCGGATTCGATCCGCTCTTCAACGAGATTCTTTTTCGGCATTGGCTGAAAATGTCAAAGACATGGAAATCTTGCCTCCCACAAGCTTGACACAAAAGATTCCCATTCAAGAGAAGGGTGAAGATGGCAAACCCAAACGAGGCGAAGTCGAGATTACCTTCAACATGCCGGAGCGCGTGGTATTTTCCTTACACCAGGTGGATCAAGACTTTTTCAAACGGCTCATGCCGGTGATTGGCGATCGCTATTTGAAAAACTTTCCCTATGAACAGTTTGTCCAGTTTCCCGATGGGATCAATCCGGAAATCAAAACGCAAGTACAGGTTCAATTGCCAGAATTTTTCCCAGTCGCGGAACACAATCCGATCATCGATTTTTATCTACGAAAAGGTGTCCGCTTTCATGATGAGCATGAGTTTGATGCTGGAGATGTAAAATTTACGTATGAAGCCATCATGAATCCAAATAATCTTTCACCACGCACCTCTGATTTTGAACCGATTAAATTTGTGAAAATTCTTGATTCACACCATGTGCAAGTTGTGTATAAACGGTTATTTTCCCCTGCGATTAATGCCTGGATGATGGGGATCTTGCCTGAACACTTACTCAATAATAATGCGATGCAACAGGAAATGGAGAGACGCGAATTATCAGATGCCGCACGTGAGGCGTTTGGTATGCGTGATAGTCAGTTTAATCGTCATCCAGTTGGTAGTGGCAGCTATCGGTTTGTTGAATGGCAAAGTGATGAGTTTATTCATTTGGAACGATTTGAAACCTATTGGGAAGGCCCAGCAGAATATCATGACTTCTTCATGCGTATCATTCCAGATTTCTTTACGCAAGAAGTGGAGTTCCATGCGGGGGCGGTGGATAACTATAGTGCTCAGCCGCATCAGGTGGCTCGCTATAAAAAGGATGCCCAATACCAAAATTTTTCAAGTTTGGAATTTGGGTATACCTATATCGGCTATAACAATCGTCGTCCCTTGTTCTCGGATCCCGAAGTGAGAAGGGCCTTAGGTATGGCGATCAATGTTGAGGAGTTCATTAAATATCTGCTGTATGGTGAAGGGGAACGTATTACGGGGCCGTATCCGAAGAACACCCAATGGAATGATCCGAACATAGCTCCATTGCCCTATGATCCGGAAGGAGCCAAGGCGTTATTGATGGAATTAGGTTGGACGCCTAATGCCGATGGGTGGCTGGAAAAGGATGGGAAAATTTTCGAATTTAATCTCATCACCAATAATGGGAATCCGATTCGAAAAAATATAATGATCATTGCGCAGAATGCCTGGAAAAAGATCGGGGTGAAATGTAATACGCAGGTCTTTGAATGGGCAGTGTTTCTCAAGGATTTTGTCAATACGGCACAATTTGATGCGGTCGTGTTGGGCTGGAGCATGGGAGTCGATCCCGATTTATTTCAACTGTGGCACTCGAGTGAGGCTGGTCCGCAACAATTAAATTTTGTGGGCTATAACAATTCCAAAGCAGACGATTTGATCGTCAGGATTCGACAGGAATATGACGTGGATCGGCAGCGAGAAATGGCTCATCAATTGCACCAACAAATACATGAGGATCAACCCTATACGTTTCTCTATGCACCCTTAGGAACAAAGGTTTTGGATAAAAAGATTGTCCTCGTTCATCGTGGAGAAGATGGAAAAGAAACATATGAAAAAATTTATCCAACCAAAACAGGGAATATTTCATTTTATTTTAACAAATGGCGAAAGCTCGAAATGAATCCGAACTTTTAAGCCTCCTTCATGAATTGGGAACGTCGGCAGGAAGGAATTTTCTTGCCATTGATTTTTTACTCGTGCAAAAAATATGCTGGCCTACATCGGTCGAAATATTGCACTTCGGGTGGTTCTGCTCTTTATTGTCTCGGTGCTGATTCATGGATTGATCCATCTCGCGCCAGGTGAACCGAGTGCGGTGGACCCCTCCAATCCGCGAATGAAGCCGCAGGATATTGCCAAAATTCGAGCGGCGTTTCATTTAGACGATCCCTTGTATCTTCAGTATGTCTATTGGGTGAGAGATCTCGCCCGAGGCGAGTTGAAGTCGTTTAAGGATAATCAGCCAGTCCTCGGGAAAATTTGGCGACGGTTTTTAAATTCCCTCCCGCTTTTTATTTGTTCAACGTTAATCGTGTGGACCCTAGCTTTTCCCGTGGGGATTCATGCAGCGATTCGAAGGGGGGCAGTGTTTGACCGGTCGAGTACATTGGTCGCCTATGCGTTGATTTCCTTTCCAGGATTCTTTTTGTCGTACATCATGATATTAGGTGTTGTTGAAGTATTTCATGTGCCGGTTATTGGGCTCAGGACTTTTGGAATGGAAGGGGCGACAGGAGTCTTTCAATTTATGGATCGGGTGTGGCATTTGGTGCTTCCCTCTTTATTGGGAGCTCTCGGTGGGATTGCCATTCTTTCTCGATATGTCCGTTCTCAAATGCTTGAGGTGGTGAGCCAAGATTATGTTCGAACGGCCAAAGCGAAGGGGTTACACCAGGACGTGGTCATTTATCGGCATGCTCTGAGAAACGCCCTGCTCCCCTTTATTACGATGTTTGGTCTGCTCATCCCTGGGTTAGTTGGCGGATCGGTAATTTTTGAAACGATTTTTGCCTGGCCTGGGCTCGGTCTTCTTGGGTATGAGGCCATTCTCTCAAGAGACTTTCCCGTTATTCTCACATTGAATGTGTTTGGCGCGATGTTGACGTTGATCGGAACTCTGATCTCAGATGTGTTGTATGGGGTGGCCGATCCAAGAATTCGGTTGGAATAATCTGGGCAGAAATATGAAACACTCATCGGCCTCAACTGTATGAACACCATGAATCGTCTTGTTCCCTCGGTAGATGCCGAAAAGCTTCCGCCACCAGAGACCCCGTGGCAAGAATTTATTCGTGTGTTTAAAAAAGATCGGTTGGCAGTCGTGAGTTCGATTGTCCTGGCCATTCTGGTGGTCGTGGGTATCAGCGGGAAAGTGTTCACTGAATGGGTGGTCGTGTTCGATGCGGAAGTCGTTCGGCTTCCCGATAGGTTCCTTCCTCCGTTGTCCACGCCGTCTGTTGATATCATTCCTGCCCCAGACCTTCCTCAATTGGGTGTCTACGTATTTGGAACGGATGAATTGGGGCGTGACGTGTTTGCTCGAATGCTCCAAGGGTCTTTTGTTTCACTGTCCATTGGATTCGTCGCGGTGGGGATATCTGTGGTCGTTGGAATTTTATTAGGGGGGCTTGCGGGGTTTTTTGGCAATATACAATTACTGAAAATTATGACCGTCGATACGCTCATCATGCGGTTTACAGATGTCATGCTCTGTATCCCAACATTTTTTCTGATTTTGACCGTGGTCGCACTGCTCCCGCCAAGTATATACAACATTATGATTGTGATTGGGCTGTTCGGGTGGATGGGAACGTGTCGGTTTGTCCGTGCAGAAATTTTGGCGCTGCGTCAGCAAGATTTCGTGGTGGCGGCTGAAGCCCTTGGTCTACCCAAAACAAGAATAATTTTCCGTCATTTGGTTCCGAACGCGCTTGCTCCGGTGTTGGTCTCGACCACGATTGGTGTCGCGACAGCGATACTGACCGAATCGGGGCTGAGTTTTTTAGGATTTGGTGTTCAACCTCCGTATGCCACATGGGGAAATATTTTGACCGACGGGAAAGGTTTTATCTTTGATGCCCCCTGGTTGTTCGTGATTCCAGGCATGGCTATTTTTGTGGTGGTGCTCGCGTTTAATATAGTAGGCGAAGGGCTCCGTGAAGCGCTCAATCCTAAATTGCGGAGACGTTAAATTTTGAACTCCTCAAATAATCACCTTCTCGATGTTTCTCACCTCTATACCTCTTTCTTCTCGGATAAGGGTGAGATTCGGGCCGTGGAGGATGTCAGCTTTTCTATTCAGCCCGGGCAAACGTTGGCGCTGGTGGGGGAATCGGGTTGTGGGAAATCCGTCACGGCATTGTCTATCATGCAGTTGTTGGATTATCCCGGAAGGGTCGTGAGTGGAAAGATTGTCTTTAAAGGGCACGACTTGTTGACCTTGCCGAATAAGGAAATTCGAAAAGTACGCGGCAACCAAATCAGTATGGTATTTCAAGAACCCATGACGTCATTAAATCCCGTCTTCACGATCGGCGATCAAATCGGCGAGGTGTTGGAGATTCATACTACCTTGTCTAGACATGAAGTCCGGCAAGAAGTTATTCGCCTGCTGGAGAAGGTCCACATCCCTTCGGCGGAACAACGTATCAATCAATATCCGCATGAAATGTCGGGAGGCATGAAACAACGTGTGATGATTGCGATGGCGTTAGCGTGTAAGCCTGACCTCCTCATTGCCGATGAACCAACCACGGCCTTGGATGTCACGATTCAAGCGCAGATTTTAGAATTACTCAAAGAGCTGCAACAAGAAATGGGCATGGCAATTTTGCTCATCACCCATAATCTTGGGGTGGTCGCTCAGTTTGCCCAGGACGTCATTGTGATGTACGCCAGTCGAATCGTGGAGCGTGCCAGTGTGTCGAGGCTTTTTGCCAATCCATCGCATCCGTACACGCGAGCGCTGTTGCGCTCGTTACCGAAACCTGGCCTGCGAGAGAAACGGCTTGAGTCGATCCACGGTACGGTTCCTTCGCCCTTGGTCTATCCCAAAGGTTGTCATTTTTCGACCCGATGCCCAGAGGTGTTGGAATGTTGCGCTGAGGAAGAGCCGCCGTTGGTTCAGATAGAGTCTGACCATGGGGCCGTGTGTTGGCTGCACGATTCCAAAATATTGAAGGTCTAAGGATCTGAGAGAAAATAACTTGAATAATTTCGCGCCAAGATTTGGGTTGGATTTGGACGGAACGATTGAGAAAAACCCGAGGCATAGCACAGCGATGTTGAGGGTTTGTCGATTGAGGCCCGTTCAAAGATGGCCCGAAGATTGGATGCGAAATTGTTCAAATTATTTTCTCTCAGGTCCTTAGGCCAACGAGATATGACTTCCCAAACAACGTATTCCAGAGGAACGGCGACGCCCCACACCCACAGACTGGCTCACGCGCTTGTGGTGTTCGCGACCTGCCTTCTAGCCATCCCGGCGTGGAGCCAAGTCGAGCGAGTCGAGCAACTCAGCTTTCCGCCACTACCTGAAATCATCATCCCCGAACCCACGCGCGTGGTTTTGGATAATGGTCTCGTTGTCCTTCTGTTAGAAGATCATGAATTACCGATTGTGTCGGTTTCAGCCAGAATTCGAACAGGATCTCGCCTCGAGCCAAAGGATAAAATCGGGCTGGCTGGATTGACCGGAACGGTGATGCGCAGTGGTGGCACTACCACGCTGGCCGGCGACACGTTGGATGATTATTTAGAAGGCAAAGCCGCATCCATTGAAACCGGCATTGGCACCACCGTAGGCACCGCCTCAATGAATAGCCTGATCGAAGACTTCGAAGACGTGTTCCAAGTCTTTGTCGATGTTCTCAGACATCCAAGCTTCGATTCGGAAAAGCTGGTGATTGCGAAAAACCAGGTCATGGCCGGGATCGCCCGACAGAATGATAACCCGAATGGCATTGTGTCACGAGAATTTGCCAAACTCGTGTATGGAACACACTCTCCGTATGCCTCCCAGGAAACGTATGCCACGATTGGAAGCATTACTCGTGATGATCTCATCGCCTGGCATAAAAAATATTATCACCCGAATCGGGTGATTCTCGGTCTCGTTGGAGATTTCAACACGAAAGAGGCCCTGGCCCTCGTCAAACGAATGTTTGGAACATGGCCGAAAGGGCCGGAATTTTCCGACCCCGAAGTTCCCTTTCAACAATCCACAACACGCGGCGTCTACTATGTTGAAAAGAACGACATGACGCAGGCCAAAATCATCATTGGCCACATGGGACTCATTCGAAAGCATCCGGACTATCATCCGGTTGTCATCACCAACCAGATTTTATCAGGGTCCTTTGGGGCACGACTGTTTTCCAGTATTCGGTCAAAGCAAGGCTTGGCCTATGATGTCCATGGAGGTGTGGGATTTGGGTGGGATTATCCAGCCACTGCCAACTTCTCGATGTCCACCAAGACTGAAACCACGCAAGCAGGAATCGACGCCCTCATCGAAGAAGCCCATAAAATTATGAAGACCGAACCGCCGACGGATGAAGAAGTGCAAAACGCCAAAGCCAGCCTTCTCAACTCCTTTGTATTTTCTGTGGATTCCCCAGGCAAAGTCCTTGGGAAACTCCTCACCTACGAATACTATGGCTATCCCTCGGATTGGATGACTCGGTTTCGCAATGGCATTGAACGTGTCACCACGGAGCAAGTCCGACGGGCCGCGCAACAACATATAAAACCAGATCAATTTGTCATCTTGGTGGTCGGACCTCGCAAGGGAACTGCATCTGCATTGGCCCGATATGAAAAGGTGCATGAACTCGACATTTCCATTCCAGAGTCGTACAGTGAGTGAGGGAACAGTCAGACCCCAGGAGCCACGCGGCATCATGCGAAACTTCACACTCACGTTCAGCCTTCTCCTTTCCTCAGTCCTATTCTTACACGCTGGGTGTTCCAGCAACCCGTACACCGACCGTTCGCAATTCCTGTTGATTTCTGAAGCCCAAGAAATCCAAATGGGCGAACAATCATATGCCCAAGTACTCGGAGACCCAAAAATAAAAATTTCAAAAAATCCTGCTGAAGTAGATCCGGTCCAGCGGGTTGCCAAGCGAATCATTGCCGCAGCCAAACGATCTAAATATGCCGAACGCGCACAGAGCTTCAACTGGGCCGTGACTGTCATTAAAGATGACAGAACCAAAAATGCCTGGGCGCTGCCTGGTGGCAAAATCGCGTTTTACACGGGCATTTTTCCCGAAGCGAAAAACGAAAATGGCCTCGCTGCCATCATGGGCCATGAAGTGGTCCATGCATTGGCCAGACATGGGGCCGAACGCATGAGCACAAATTCCACAGCGCAATTAGGCCTATCTGTTGTAACAATCGCGCTGGGCATGGGCCCCGTTGGGAGTGAACTCGCCAGCCAAGCAGTTGGCCTTGGGGTACTGCTCCCCTTTAGCCGCAGCCATGAATCGGAGGCGGATTATATCGGGCTATTGCTCACTGCCGAGGCAGGATATGACCCACGGGAATCCGTGCGACTCTGGCAGCGCATGGCACAATCGTCCCAAGGTGCGCCACCAGAGTTTCTGTCCACTCATCCCGCCAATGAAACCCGCATTTCCGATTTACAAAAATGGATGCCCGAAGCCATGGCCATTTTCGAACGTTCAAACAAAGCCTCAGTGTCGGCACTTCCAATAATCACTTCGCCTCCCCCGAAGAAAAAGCCTGCTCCGAAACAGCACTGACCTATTCTGTTTTGTCAGAGCCCCATCAACCCCCGCTCCTAACACACCGTGCAAACGGTTTGGCATTTGAGTTTGCCCCCAGTGCTCGCTATGCTCTAGCACCAATGGCCTCCCAACGCGACTTCCCCAAAGTCCATCTGCTATCCGCCCTTGTTCTGCTCACGCTTACCGCTTGCGGTGGAAGCGGAGAAGCAGTGGTCGAGGTCGCACTACATCCTACCAAGCCCAACATCTTATATATCGCAACGAATGACTACATTTTTAAAACGCGCGACGAAGGCAAAACCTGGAAAAACGTATCCAAGGGCATGACCCATTCCCGTGTTATTTCGCTTGCGGTGGACCCTCTACTTCCAGCCAATGTTTATGCCGGGACCAAGGGCGATGCCGTCTTCAAAAGCTTTAGTGGCGGACAACAGTGGCGATCAAGAGGGACTGGGCTTGCCGGCATCACCATTACCTCTGTGGTGCATGAGTTGAAATTTGTTCCAGGATCCAGTCAGCACATTTTTGCCGCAACCTCGATGGGCGTATTTGAAACAGAAAACGGAGGAGATACGTGGATCAAACGCATGAAGGGCATGATTGAAGTCCTCATGGTGGTAACGGTGGATGTGGATCCCAACCAACCTCAAACCTTGTATGCGGGAACAACCGGTGGAGTATACAAATCCATCGATGGCTCTAAGACATGGATAAAGGTCAACAGCGGACTCGTACCGCCAGATATCCTCAAATCTTCTCGTGCACTCAACGTCGTGAAAATCAAAATCGATCCGCATCATCCCGATACCGTGTACGCCGCTACATTGAAAGGGCTGTACAAAACCACTGATGGCGGACACTCCTGGCAACGCATTGCCGAATCCCTCCCCGACCAATTTCTCAGCGACCTCGTCTTGGATTCGATCCATTCTGACGTGCTGTATGTGGCCAGCCGGGAAGGCATCCACAAAAGCCGCGATGGCGGGACAACATGGCAAGCCATGAATGAAGGGCTCACCAACCTGAATATCCGCGCCCTCGCGATCAGCACCAAGAACCCACAAACCCTGTACGCCGGCACCAACCTCGAAGGCCTCTTTCGCTCCAAAAACGGCGGCCAATCCTGGGAACCGGTTCCGCTCAAACTATCCACACCGTCAGCTTAGGGTTCGCGCAAGAATAACTTCCTATGTTTGGGTGCTGAGACGCCTGTCTGGCAAGGCGCGAGGACTGCGCATACTCCTCGTATGGAAAGGACGAGCAACGCCGCCAGACTGGATGGATCGACGCCCAAACATAGGAAGTTATTCTTGCGCGAACCCTTAGCCACCCACAGGGATACCAGATGGATGGATGGCGAACAGTGCCATCTTTTTTTACCCTGAATGGTTTTTCATCTCTTTCGCACTCCCAACCCTGTCATTTCTGAGTCTTACGAGAAATCTTTCGTGGAATAACGATTGGACGGGCAAAGATTTCTCATCCCTCCCTCCGACCGTCAGGACGGGATTCGAAATGACATAAAGGAAGTGTAGCCTATCAACCAAGCCAGTGGCTCAACCATGAAGGCCTCGTCATCCTCGCGGCACGGGACGGGAAGAAAGATCACTGGCACGGAACGCGGGGGGACCCAGGGTTTCGCGCTCGAGAGTTCTCACCCACTCTCGCAATTGGGTCCTTCTCTTTCACTGCCCCCAACCTCGTCATTTCGACCGAAGGGAGAAATCTTTCCCTCAATAGAGGGCACACATAATAGACTTCTCTCACACTCCCGTCTTTGCTCCATTGCAAAAGCTTCAGGGGATCGTTAGTCTGTGCCTGACGTCAACAGCACCAACGATTTCTAATAAATCGAATCCATTCACATTATTATTTTTCAAGGAGAACAACCATGGCAAAAGCACGTGCTCGACATATCTTGGTCTCAACCAAAGAAGCCTGTGAAGATTTGAAAACAAAAATTGAAGGCGGAGCCGATTTTGCGGCAGTGGCCAAGGACCATTCCACCTGTCCTTCAGGAAAACAGGGTGGCGACTTGGGTGAATTTAGCCCAGGACAAATGGTGAAGGAATTTGATGCCGTGGTATTTCACGAGGAGCTGGGAAAGGTTCACGGCCCGGTGAAGACGCAATTCGGGTACCATCTTTTGGAAATTACGAGCCGTTCGTAGATTTCACCTTTCTGAACAGTGGCAACGCGATTTTGATGGAAGGCTTGGGTCAATGGGCTTAAGGTTCGCGCAAGAATAACTTCCCCTGTTTAGGTACTGAGACACCTGTCTGGCAAGACGCGAGGACTGCGCATACTCCTCGTATGGAAAGGACGAGCAACGCCGCCAGACGGGATGGATCGATGCCCAAACAGGGGAAGTTATTCTTGCGCGAACCCTTAAGCCTTTCATTTTTTCCTCCTTGACCTTTCCTCTTTCCTGGATCACGCTTGACGAACAACCTTATGCGTGAAGACTTGCCGACATCAATCAAATTCCTTCTCCTGCCTGTATGCTTGCTGGGACTTCCCTTCCTTGGGTTCATGATTTCTGGTCAACCGCTCGCTCCCCTTCTTGAATTTCCTCCTTCCACATCAACGGTCACTCACGCTCCTTTTTCCTGGATAGTCTTCGGGTTATTCGGTGTGGTCGAGGTAGGATTGATCGCCAGCCTGCTATTTTTGCTTTTTGGAGGTTCCTCAACATCCACCAAACCATTATCAGCTCCTCCACGTACTCAGTTTCCCTGGTGGGGTTGGGTCAGCCTGGGATCACTCTTTCTCTTTTGGTTTTTGGCTTGGACTCGTTTTGCATGGTTCGCGGATATCCAAGGCCTCACCTTCACACCCCTCTGGATTTCGTTCATCATGTTTCTGAACGCACTGACGTATCAACGCACAGGCCAGTGTCTTTTTCTAAACCACCCGAGATTTTTCATTTCCTTGTTTTTATGGAGCGCGATGTTTTGGTGGTACTTCGAGTACCTCAATCGATTCGTCCAAAACTGGCGCTATAGTGGGTTAGAGCCGATGACCGCGACATACTATGTCATGCATAGCACACTTGCCTTTTCCACGGTCCTTCCGGCTGTGTTCAGTACCTGCCAATTTCTGCAAACATTTTCGTTTCTGTCGAATCGAACCTACCAACGACCATTGGACATTCCTCAGCCAACAAATCTCGTATGGGTCCTATTGTTCTTTAGCAGCACATGCCTCGTGGGATTAGCCATCTGGCCTAACTATTTTTTCTCGTTCTTGTGGATTGCGCCCTTGCTATTCATGCTGGGTATTCAGATGCGATGGGGCAAGAGCACGATTATTTCGGCTTTAAGCCAGGGCCGGTGGCAGGTGATCACCACCCCAGCTTGTGCGGCCATATTGTGCGGATTCTTTTGGGAGATGTGGAATGTCAACAGCGCGGCGAAGTGGGTGTATTCGATTCCCTTTGTGGATCGATTTCACCTTTTCGAAATGCCCCTCCTGGGCTATGCCGGTTACGTGCCGTTTGGATTGGAATGTGTCGTGGCAATGGATTTCTTTTTCAGAGGACGACAGTGCTTGGATGTCATGGACTGGTCTAACAACCGTGGGTAATTGTTGCTTTTGATTTTCAAAGTTCGCAGAAGACTCGTCATAATGGCTGGCACGATACCTGGATGCATCATCACCTCCCTTAGGGAATGTTGAAAAAGGGCGTCAGCGGCGTTCTCGGCACTTTGTCGTGCTCACGTACTCACGCCTATGCTCCGCGCGCCAAAGCGCCTGCGGCCTTGCTGAGCGCGCCTTTTTGAACATCCCCTGTTGCTTCCTTAGATGAGTTATATATGAACGACATTTGAAAATTTTCGAATACTCTACAGTCTCTTAATAACATTGTGTTGCCAATCGCCCCAATTGAGAGGAAGTACGTTGTTGATGGGCAATAAAGAGCAGCAGCCTGTGCATGATTTGATCTAATTCCTTTGGCTGGCGATTCTTTGGTATTCTCTTCTTCTTCGGCATATTGGTTCTAGTAATTTAGGGCTGCTCACTGTTGAGACAGAAGCCATCTTCCCGTATCATTTCCCTGAAAGGTGATTGAGGCTTTCCTTATGAACACTGAAGCAGCACTGCAAGATATTCGATCGCGCCTAGCCCAGGCCAAATCGGTGACGGTGTTAACCGGAGCCGGGATCTCCGCAGACAGCGGCGTCCCGACCTTTCGCGGAGCAGAAGGCTTGTGGAAGGACTTTCGACCCGAGGAGCTCGCTTCCCCGGATGCCTTCGAGCGTGATCCAACCCTGGTCTGGGAATGGTATAACTGGCGGCGGGAATTACTCGCCACGAAAAGTCCCAATCCAGGCCATCATGCCTTGGTTGAATTAGAACAGCGATGTGAGCGGTTTTGGCTGATTACTCAAAACGTGGATGGCCTGCATGCGGAAGCAGGTTCTCGGAAACTGTCCGAAATTCATGGCAATATTTGGAAGGTCAGATGTACTGGATGTGGCGTGGTCAAAGACAATCGAGACGTCCCCATTGAGATTCTGCCAAAATGTTTAACCTGCCATGGGCTGCTACGCCCACATATTGTTTGGTTTGGTGAATCGCTGGACCCTGAAGACCTTCACAATAGCTATGAGGCGTTACGATCCTGCGAGGTCCTGCTCATCATTGGCACTTCAGGCATGGTCTATCCCGCTGCCTCCTTTGGGCCGATTGCCAAAGATCAAGGCGCCTTTGTCGCAGAACTGAATTTGGATTCAACACCAAACTCCGATCTTGTGGACGTGGCGGTTCAAGGACGTGCTAAAGATCTTGTCCCTCAATTACTCTCATAAGGGTCCGTCACGAAATAACCGGTACAATTGGCCGAGATGATTTTAGGGCGAGCCAAGGAGCGAAGAGTGCGCATACCGGAAGTATGGAAGCGATGAGCAACCCCGGCGTAGCCCAAAAGCGTCTGGGCCTCCCAATTGTACCGGTTATTTCGTGACGGACCCTAAGCCATTGTAATTCCACATCTTCTTGACTATTTCACGCCTGGTTTGTTACCGTATTTTGTTTAGGATTAATGCACGATACATGGAGCGAATCATGCAAGTGACAATTAATGGAAAACCCGAAGATGTCCAAGCCAGCACAGTCCTGGATGTTCTGAAACATAAAGAGGTGGACCCCCATATGGTGGCAGTGGAACTCAACACTCAGATTGTCGAACGCGACCAACTGGAGACAACCCCGATCAAAGACGGGGATAAACTAGAATTCCTCTTTTTCATGGGTGGAGGCGAGTGACCTCTCCCTTCTTGCCGCAAATCACGGAGGGCATTGGCAACACTCCCCTTGTCAGACTGAATAAGCTTTCCCCGGATGGCGGAGCCACCATTTATGGCAAGGTGGAGTTTTTCAACCCCGGGGGCAGCGTCAAGGATCGTATCTGCCTCAATATGCTGGATGAGGCTGAACAACAGGGCCAACTCAAGCCAGGTGGGACGATTGTTGAGCCTACGAGCGGCAACACAGGTATTGGACTCGCGTTAATCGCGGCGGTTCGTGAGTACAAGCTGATTCTGGTTATGCCGGAAAGCATGAGTCTGGAACGAGCCAGCCTGCTTTCTTCGTATGGGGCTCAACTCATCTTGACCCCAGCGTGGGAGGGCATGAAGGGAGCCATTACGGAAGCGGAAAGCATTGTCTCACAAAACCCTGAGTATTATATGCCGGATCAATTTTCGAATCCCGCAAACCCGGCCATGCATAAAAAGACCACGGCCCTTGAACTGTGGGATGCCTTGGATGGAAAAATCGATGCGTTTGTCGCAGCAGTAGGAACAGGCGGCACGATTACAGGATGTGGTGAGGTTTTTAAAGAACGAAACCCTTCAGTAAAAATCATTGCGGTTGAACCTGCAGGATCCCCGGTTCTTTCCGGTGGTGAACCCGGCCCCCATAAGATTCAAGGCATTGGCGCAGGGTTCGTTCCAAAAGTTCTCAATCGTTCGATTTTAGATGATATTTTTCGCGTCACCGACGACCAGGCGTACCAGACGACCAAACTGTTGGCGAAAAAAGAAGGGCTCTTGGTGGGAATATCCTCTGGAGCCAACGTCTTTGCCGCCCAACACGTGGCCAAGGAATTAGGCCCTGGAAAGAATGTCGTCACCGTGTTGTGTGATACCGGCGAGCGATATTTAAGTATCGAGAAGTATTTCAATATTTAATCGGTTCTTGAACAATCCATTGTACCTGAACGTAAAGTATGAACTTCACAGACGATCAGATTACCCGATACAGCCGACACATCCTGCTTCCTGAAGTAGGTGGCAAAGGCCAGAAGAAACTTTCCCAGGCGAAAATTTTTGTCGTTGGCGCTGGTGGACTTGGCTCCCCCGTTGCGCTGTATTTGGCCGCAGCAGGTATTGGCACCATTGGCTTGATCGACAGCGATGTCGTGGACCTGTCGAATCTCCAACGTCAGATATTGCACCACACTCCAGACGTTGGCCGATCGAAGGTACTCTCGGCCAAAGAAAAAATTTACGCCTTAAACCCCGAGGTGAAAGTCGAAACCTACGAAGCCCGCTTCACGGCCAACAATGCTCTCGAACTCATCAAGCCGTACGATATCGTGATCGATGGAGTCGATAATTTTCCATCGAAATTTTTGATCAATGATGCCTGCTATTTCGCAGACAAGCCCCTCGTCCACGGCGGCATTTTACGATTTGATGGACGCGTGTTCTCCATCATTCCCAAAAAATCTGCCTGCTACCGCTGCATTTTTAAAGAGCCGCCTCCAGCCGGGCTCGTGCCCAGTTGCCAGGAAGCCGGCATTATAGGCGTGGTCGCAGGTGTTATTGGTACGATTCAGGCTACCGAAGCGATCAAATTAATTTTGAACATTGGACAACCGCTCACGGATCGCATTTTGGATTTTGATGCCCAGAAGACCAGCTTCCGTGAGATCAAAACCAAACGGAACCCCAAATGTCCCCTCTGCGGAGACAACCCTGAAATCACCAAGTTATTCGAGCATGAACAGGAAGCCTGCCAACTGCGCACACCTGGCACGGTAGGCGTCACATAAATATAGGTGCTGCCATGGCAATAATGAAAGCCTTAGTCTGTCGAGAATGTGGGAAGGAGTATCCCACCGAAGCCATTCATGTTTGCGAACTCTGCTTTGGCCCATTAGAAGTCAAATATAATTATGATGAGATCAAGGCCAAAGTCTCACGGAAATCAATTGAGGCCGGGCCGCGTAGCCTTTGGCGATATCAAGACTTCCTTCCCATCGAGGGCAAACCGACTGTGGGCCTGCATGCGGGATTCACACCTCTCGTTCGAGCACACAACCTGGGCGCGTTCTTGGGAATTGATGAGCTCTATATTAAAAATGACTGCGTCAATCACCCCACCCTTTCATTTAAAGATCGAGTGGTGGCCGTTGCGCTAACCCGAGCGCGAGAACTGGGATTTGAGACAGCCGCGTGTGCATCAACCGGAAACTTAGCCAACTCTGTTGCCGCTCATGCGGCGCTAGCCGGGATGCAATGTTACGTGTTTATTCCTGGCGACCTGGAAGCCGCGAAGGTGCTGGGCAACCTCATCTATCGTCCCAAGGTCATTGAGATCGATGGCACCTATGATGACGTGAACCGCCTCTGTAGCGAGATTGCCGGTGAACGACAATGGGCATTTGTGAATATCAACATCCGACCATACTATGCCGAAGGATCAAAAACGCTGGCCTACGAAACCGTGGAGCAATTGGGGTGGCGCGCGCCGGATCAAGTCGTGGTCCCCATGGCATCGGGTTCTTTGCTGACCAAAATTTGGAAGGGACTTAACGAGTTTAAAAAAGTGGGGCTCCTCGATTCGGTGAACACCATAGTTAATGGTGCGCAGGCTGAAGGGTGTTCACCCATTTCGACAGCATTTAAAGATGGTCGAGACTTTTTCAAACCCGTCAAACCCAATACGATTGCCAAGTCTCTCGCGATTGGGAACCCTGCCGATGGGTATTATGCCTTGAAGACCGCAGCAGAAAGCGGCGGGGTCTTGGATTCTGTGACTGATGATGAAATCGTAGAAGGCATTAAACTCTTAGCGCAAACTGAAGGGATCTTTGCCGAAACTGCCGGAGGCGTGACGATTGGGGTGCTTCAAAAACTGGCAAAGCAGGGCTTGATCAAGCGAGAGGATGTGACCGTCGCCTACATCACCGGCAATGGATTAAAGACCCAAGAAGCCGTAGTGGATTCCGTCGGCAGACCAATTCGTATTCCGCCCAGTCTCGCAAAATTTGAACAAATGTTTGGACAACAGGGGGCTGCATGATTACGGTTCGTATTCCCACTCCCCTTCGCCCCATGACTGGCGGCAAGGGAGAAGTTGAAGGCGCCGGGAACAGTGTGGGTGAACTCATTGAACACCTGAATGGCGCTCATCCCGGGCTCAAAGATCGCATCTGTGACGAACAGGGAGAGATACGGCGCTTCATTAACATCTATGTCAATGAAGAAGACATTCGTTTTCTGACCGGAAAAGAGACTCCGCTCAAAGATGGCGATGAAGTCTCGATCGTTCCTGCGATAGCCGGAGGGGCCCATGGCTAAATTACGCTTTCACATTCGCTTTCCCGAAGAAAAAATTCCTGAACCGATCATTCATCAAATCGGCCATGAATATAAGGTCGTCACCAGCATTCGTCGGGCCGATGTTCGAGAAACCACGGGCTGGATGGATGTGGAATTCTCCGGAGACACCGAAGAAATCGAACGCGCCATCGACGGATTACGAGAAAAAGGGGTCCAGGTCGATCCCATCGAACTTAACGTGGTTGAATGATTTAAGAAACTCATGGAATTTACAGAAGAACAAATTCAGCGCTATAGCCGCCAAATCATTCTTCCCGAGGTTGGGGGAAAGGGGCAGCAAAAACTTCTAGAGGCGAAAGTCCTTCTCATTGGCGCTGGGGGTTTAGGCTCCCCCATTGCGTTGTACCTGGGAGCGGCTGGCATTGGCACGATTGGGTTGATTGATGGCGACGTCGTCGATCTGTCGAACCTTCAACGGCAAGTCCTGCACACCACGCCTCATGTCGGGATTCCCAAGGTTGAATCGGGCCGCCGTCTTTTGGCTGCGTTGAATCCAGATGTTACGGTCAACACCTATCAAGAAAACATTACCGCCGACAATATTATGAAGATCCTGCCTGATTACGACATCGTCCTTGATGGGTCGGATAATTTCGGCACCCGGTTTCTCGTGAATGATGCCTGCTTCTTTGCGAAGAGGACCCTCATCTCAGGAAGCATCTTTCGGTTTGAAGGACAACTGACCACCATCAAACCGCATGAAGGCTATCCCTGCTACCGTTGCCTCTACCCGGAGCCACCCCCGGCAGGGTTAGTCCCGAATTGCCAAGAAGCCGGTGTGCTCGGCGTGCTGGCCGGCACTATTGGTATTCTTCAAGCCAACGAAGCCGTGAAGGAAATCTTGGGTCTCGGCGAGACGCTTGCCGACCGCTTACTGATTTATGATGCGCTGGAAATGAAGTTCCGCAAAGTCGGTCGACCCAAAGATCCAAAATGCCCCTTGTGCAGCGACCACCCCACTATCACGACACTCGAAGAACACCACGTCTCTTGTAGCATTTAAACCCCATGCTCAGAATCCCATCCGACATTTGGGACGGCATGATCGAACATGCTCGGGCCCTGGATCCGCACGAGTGTTGTGGCCTTCTCGGAGGCCAAGATGAGGTGATCTCCAAACAATATCGGATCACCAACATATTGGCCAACATGACAGAAGAAGAGCTTGCAACATTTTTCGAAAAAGGGAAGCTGACAGACCTGAAAAATCTTTCTCCCGAAGAACGCGCGGACATTGCATTTGTCATGGATATGGGGGAATTTTCCATCGCCATCAAAGACATCCGCCAAAAGGGATTTACCCTTCCAATTTTTTATCACTCGCATACCTCAAGCCCAGCTCGCCCTTCAGAAACTGACATCAAAAAGGCGATGGACTTTGAAGACATGCGAGAAAAGTTAAACTTTCCAGAACCCCTCCACCTCATCATCTCGCTTGAAGATAAATCCCATCCCATCATCCGCGCGTATCGCATTCAGAACTCGCAAACCACAGAAATCGCCGTTCAACAAGTATAGCTATGTGTTCGATTGTTCCGCCCCCCCCTGAATCCCCATTGGGAATTACCCGCTAGACATCTTTTCCCAGGCTTGCAATAATATTTACTACATGGGCCTGTGGAATATTTCACTCCCATGGCAAATACATGTTCAAGAGGAGACAGACTTCATCAGCGGGAGGGAATGTTCAAAAAAGTCCGTCCAGCAAGGCCGCAGCCATTTTGACGCGCGGAGCGTACATGGAGTACGTGAGCACGGCAAAATGGCGAGAACGCCGCTGGCGGCTTTTTTCAACATTCCC
>SMVB01108595.1_pt1 | contig 17875 bp, 13 predicted proteins | sample 2456461 | NCBI WGS metagenome assembly SMVB01 (sample SAMN11095934, study PRJNA526329) | marine sediment metagenome | biome: Marine sediment; feature: Surficial sediment; material: Deep marine sediment; isolation source: Hadal surficial sediment | place: Pacific Ocean | collected 2014-05 | depth...
CGGGTCGTCCGCAAAGAGCCACTCCGCGACCACGAAGCCGAGCAACGCGTCGCCCAGGAACTCGATTCGCTCGTAGTCCTCGTCGCCGCGGCGATCGTGCTCGTGGCGATGCGAGCCGTGCGTCAACGCCGTGCGCAGGAAACCCGGGGCCACGAACACGTACCCCAGGGCCTGCTCGAGACGGCGGCGCTGTTCGTCGTTCACGGGGTCCGGTCTCCCGCGGAAAGCAACGCTTCTAGATCCGGGTTCACGAAGACTCCCAGCGCACGCGCTCGATCGACGGCGCTACGGGCCTCGGCGGACCGACCGGCGGCGATCAGCGCTGTGATGCGATTGTTCCAGCAGTTCTCGTCGAGCGGCGCCAGCTCCAGAGCTTCGCTCAAAAGATCGGCGGCGGCGGATGCGCGGCCGTCTTCGATCCAGATCGCGGACAGGTTGACGGCTGCGGTGACGCGCGCATCAACCGCACCGGTGCGTGTATCCCATGCTGCTTGCCACGCGGCCTCCGCCTCGGCGCACCGCCCCTCGTCCATGGCCATTCGTGCCACGACGCCCAGCAACTCCGGGGAACTCGGATCGGAGCGCCTTCCCGCCTCCACGAACCGCCGGGCGGACTCCATCCAGCGCTCTCGTTCCTGCTCCGGCGAAGTGCTCGAGGCGAGTTTCAAAGAAGCCCGGGCGAGTTGGGCGTAGCCGCTGGCGCGCTCCGCACGCCTCAGCTCGTCGGCGTGCGGCATCGTGAGGCCGACGATCCACGGCGCGCCGAGCGAAAACACGGTGACCAAGAAAAAAACGCCGATCGCCCGCTTGCTCCGTGAAAAGAGTTCGGACAGGCCGACGCCCGCAGGCACCGCCAGCAGCACCGCGAACGGCAGACGGTAACGCGACGAGACGTAGAAGATCAGCGGCATCGCCGCGCATGCGACGATGGCGATCCAGGACCACGCCGCGATCTCGCTGCGCTTCCCGGCCGCAGCCGCCGCGGCGGCAAGCGCCAGGAGCAGCGCGAACGGAACGAACGTTGCCCGGCTCCAGGGATTGGGATCGAGCGCCGGGGCCTCGTCGAGCGCTATTTCACGCGTCCCGAGCAGCAGCGCCAGCCGGTTCCAGGCGAGCCTCAGTGTGCCGAACGGCTCGGACAAACGCTCGCGAACGGCCTGCCGGCCCCAGTAGCGATCGGCTTCGACCGGATCCAACTCGCGCCCCAATAGTCTCGACGCCTCAGCAGTCGCGCTCGCGCGCTGAACGTCGGCAGCGATACTCATCTTGGCGGGCGTCTTGGGCATACCTTCGGCGCCCGCTCCGTTCGCGTGATAGAGGGTCAAACCCATGTTCGCGGAGATCGGAACGAAGTGTCCCGAGCGTTGCCAGTTGACGACCGTCACGGGAAGCACCACGAACGCCGTCGCGAGCACTAGAGCGAGCGCCTTGGCTCGATCCCCCCGGTAGGCGGCCCATGCGGCCCATGCGATGACGACGAGGAGCAGATTCGGTCGCCCCAACGCAGCGAACCCCGCCGACACGCCGGCGAGGATCGTCCATCGAGCACCACGTCGCACGATCCAGCGCAACGCGACGACAAGCAACACGATCGCGCAGGATTCGGCGAGCAACCGGGAACTGAAGAAGAGCCACGGGTGGTAGCCGCCCAGCAGAACCGCGGTGCCGATTCCTGCGACGGGCCCGGCCCAGCGAAAGGCGTGGTACGCCAGCCAGCCCGTGACCGCAAGCGCCGCGAGCATTTGGATCCAACGCACGAACGAGAGCCCGACCCCGAGCGGACCACGTAGCAGGCTGAGCAGGTAGGGGTACAACGGAGCACGGTAGAACGCGCCCCGGAACCTCGGGTCCGCATCGTCCCCGGATAAAATTGAGTCGGACCAGTCGATGTAATACGCGGCGTCAAAGCCGGGTTGCGCGTGGCGCGGGTCGTAGCGCGGTTGGGCCCGCCCGTATGCGATCCACACGAGCGCTGTCAAGCCCAGGACCACGGCGAGTCCCCTAAAGAAGCGTTTGCGTTCGGCGAGGGTGCGCGCCCGCCCTGGCGCTTCGTCGATCATCATCGACGAGTATACGGGTCCTGAACATGAACGACGCGTCTCCCAGGGCACGGTATAGTGACTGTCCGGCGACGTGCGCCGGTTTTTGAAGGGGCCGCATGTCGTCCGCCAGACCCCCGGGAATTCGTTCGGTCGTTGCCGTGGAACAGGTTCGCGGCGACATTCGCGCCGCCGTCCACGATGCGCTGGAGTCGGCCGGCTGGAAGAGCGTGATCCCGCAAGGCGCGACCGTGGCGCTCAAGGTCAATCTCGGGTGGGACCTCTTCATCCCGGGCTCGATCACGTCCCCCGCGGTGCTCGAAGCCTTGGTGCTCGAATTGAAACCCCGTGTCGGGCGGTTGGTCGTGGTCGAAGCCGACCAGGTTCTCGAGAACATCGAACGCGCGTACCGCCGCAGCGGCATCGCCGCCGTTTGCCGGCGCCAGGGGCTCGAGTGGATCAACATGACGCGGGAACCTACGACACCGCGTGATTTCCCGGACAACAAGATCCTCAAACGCATCGCGGTTCCGAACATCCTCGAGAAGGCGTTGTTGGTGACAGTGCCGGTCATGAAGACGCATGCCAAGACGACCCTGACCGGGGCGCTCAAGAACCAGTGGGGTTGCCTGCCGACGATGCGGCACGAGTACCATCTCGTGCTGGACGACGCGTTGGCCGACCTGAACAGCGTCTTCCGTCCTGTCCTCGCGTTGATGGACGGCACGGTCGGTCTCGAAGGCAACGGGCCGAAATCGGGTCGTCCGCGGATTGCCGACACGATCCTCTGCTCGACCGATCCGGTCGCGCTGGACACGATTCAGGCGATCCTGATGGGACTGGACCCGCAAAGCGTCGCGCACCTCGCCACGTGCTCGGCCCGTGGGATCGGCGTATCCGATCGAGCCGCGATCGAAGTCAAGGGCATCCAGCCCGAAGAAAACGTGCTCAACTTCGCGCCCGCGGGACACAACGCCGTGTCCGCGGTCGAGACGCTGCTTCGACGTTCGTGGCTGAAGTGGCTGTTCTTCAACACACCGTTGTTCCGCGCCTGCCTGCTCGGCGCCAAGATGTATTACATCATCTGGACGTGGTTGCACGCGAAAGCGATATGGGCGCCGATCCGGCGCCATCCGGTCTATGGCCCGCAGTGGTCCGCCGACTGGCCCGGGCTCGAGGGCCGCTGATGCCCGAGACGAAAGTCCTGGTGCTCGGCGGGGGCTTGGCCGGGATGTCCGCGGCTTGGACGTTGGCCCGGGAGGGACTCGACGTCACCTTGATCGAGGCCGGCGAACGCTTGGGCGGCCTGGCCGGAACGATTGAACGCGACGGCCACTTCTACCCCTTGGCCTACCATCACATCCTGCGCCGCGACCGAACCCTGCTGTGGTTTCTCGACCGCGTCGGCGGACTCGACTCCGTTCGCTGGCGTAAGATCCGCATGTTGTTCCATCTCGACAACCGACTGTGGAACCTCGCGGCGCCGGTGGATTTCCTGCGCTTCCCGATGAGCCTGGCCGACAAGTTCCGCTTCGCGCGCATGATGCTGCGGAGTTTTCGCAAGGCGAACTGGGACGACTGGCAGGATCGAAGCGCTGCGGAGTTGGTGGATGCGTGGGCCGGTCCCGGCGTTCGAGAGGCGATCTTCGAACGGTTGAGCCAATTGAAGTTCAGGCGAACGTGCGCGGAGGTCAGCGGCGCCTGGCTGGGCGCGCGGCTCCACTTTCGCGAGGGATCGTCCCCGCTGGGCTACATTCCGGGGACGAACTGGACCAAGGTCCTGTGCGAGGGACTGGCCGGGTTGCTGGATGCGGCCGGGGTCCGCGTCCTGCTCGGGCGTCGCATCCTGCGCCTCGCGCACGACTCCGGGCGTGTCGGCGCGGCGGAATGCGACGACGGGACGACGGTCCCGGCCGATGTCTTCGTCAGCGCGTTGCCCACCGAAATCTATCGCTCGTTGATCCCGAACGACGATACCCCCGACCTGTTCTCGATCCGCTACACCGCGATTCTCTCGGGTATCTGTGTGACGCGGCAGAAAATCCCGCCGGATTTCTACTGGATGAATCTCGCGAGTCTCGAACAATCGAGCTGCGGGATCTTTCGACTCGAATCGCTCAACCCCACGATCGGCGCGCCCGGCGAGAGCTGCCTCAACTTCGTGACCCATGTGCCGAGCCGCAACGACGCAGTCTTCGGCTACTCCGACGAGGAGATCTGGTCGGGCTACCGGCGTGACTTCGAACAGGTGTTCGGCTTCGAACTGCAGCCGCTGTGGACCACGCTCAAGCGCCTGCCGCTGTATTCGCCGGTGTTCCACCGCGGCTACCGCAATCCACCGGTTTGCAGCCGCAGCTGGCCGCAGGTTTATTTCGCGGGCAACTACCGCACGTTCCCCTCGATCGCGTCGACCGGCACGGCTCTCAGGTCGGGCGTCGACGCGGCCACCGCCCTGCTCGAGCAACTCGGCCGGGCCACCCGGGTTCCCATGGAGATCGACGGATTCCGCGCGCCGCGGATGCTACGCGGCTAGTGCGTCGCGGCTTGTTCGCTCGCTGCGGATTTGGAACGCTGCGCCACGGCAAACCAAACCCCGAGAAGCGCCACCACGACGACCGTCTTCCATTCGACCATCACGTCGTGCAGCCCGCGGGGCCAGTGAACCAGCCCGAGAAAAATCGGATCTCCGGTACACGGAACCGCTGGGTCCCAGGGACCGCAAGGTGTGTAGAACAGCGTGAGGAAGAACGCGAACGTCAGCGTTCCCGCCGCCCATGGCGGCACGGAATCGCGCGCGACGAACGCGCGTGAAAGGACGATCGCGATCGGGACGAGCAACAGCACCAGGTAGTTGGTCCATACGTTGGGCATGAACAGGAGCATCGCGCACAAGAACAACGCGAACGACAGTTCGGGATCGATCCGCGCCCGGCGCCCGGTGCCGCGCCGGTAGAGCACCCAGTAACCCGCCGAGACCGCGAGCAGCGAAACCACCTGCGTCGCACGCTTGGCGGTCTCGGGCGCGAGGCCGACCAGCACCTGGAGCGGCTTGGCCAGCGAAACGTTCTCCGGATCGACAAATGGAACTTCCTGCATCAGCCGCGGCAAGATCACCGTCCAGTACAAACGGTTCTGCTCGGGTCCGATGACCCACCATCCGAGCGCACCGATCCCGAGCATCGTCAGCGCCGCCCCGAGCAGACCACGGCCGGAGCGCCGGACGACGAACCACCCGAGCAGGAAAACCGGGTACACCTTGAGCATCGCCGCGATGCCGATCGCCGCGCCGGCCCAGACCGGAAGGCGCTTGCGCTCCAGCCACAGCGCGAGGGCGCAAAGGAACAGGATCGGCGTCTCCAGTTGGAGTCGCCACAACGTTTCGAAGAAGGGCACGAAGTTGAGCGCGGCCACGCTCAGGAACAACAAGTAGGGAGCGCCGCCGCGGTGTGCGAGAGCGAGCCCCAGGAACAGCACCGCCGCCATGTAGAGCAGCAGATGAACGACCCAGTGCGCCAGGTGCAGGTGCTCCCCCACCCCGTCTTGCACCTGGGGCAACAACAGCATCGCGAACAGCGGCGGAAACTTGTAGGCCGGGGCGCCGGGTTGATACGCCTCCGGGTTGTCCGCCGCCGGGTAGAGGTCACCACCCTGCGCGAATTCCGCTGTTCTCTGCAGGAAGATCGAGAGGTCGACGAAACCGTCTCTCGTGGCGCCCCAAGAGCCGGCCGCGAAATGCAACACGGATGCGCCGAGGAGCAGACAAACCGCACCACGTTTCCACGGAGATAGTCGGCCCCAGGCTTTCTTGACCATTGCCCAACCAGAATCTACTCTGAATACGATCTCGCACGGGAAGGATACCTCAAACATGAATGCCACGGTTCGCACGATCCTTGTCTTCGTCTTGCTCGTCGGAGCGGTCGTGGTTGCGTCGGTCGTTTATCGCAGATCCGCGTCGGGGACCGCGGGACCCGCGCCCGCAAGCGCGGCGGCCCAGCCTGTCGACGAAAGTTCGCTGCATCCCGAACTGAAACTCGGGCTCGACGCGGTCAACGAGGAGCGTGGACAAGACGCGGTCCGTCATTTTCGCGCGGTTCCAGCCGACTCGAATAATTATCCCACTGCGTTGAGGCACCTGGCGATCCTCGCCGCGCGTGAGGGTGACTACGACGACGCGATCGCTTCGCTGTTGCAACTCACGAAGCAACGTCCCGACGACCCGGAGGTCCACGCCTCGCTGGGATGGGTCTTCTACCTCGCGGAGCACTATAACGACGCCGAGTACGCGGCCCTGCGCGCGTTGGAGCTGGATCCGAGCCATGTGTCGACGCGTTTCAACCTGGCGCTCTACCGGATCGCCCAGGGCCGCAACCAGCTCGCCATTTCTAGCTACATCCGCGCGATGCGCGCGGACCCCAACGGGAAGCAGGTCACCCGCCATCGCGACCGGCTCCGGTTCTTCCATGACGAGCACCTGGATCGGCCGACCCCACACTACGCGTTGGCGTTTTTTGCCGACTCGATGCAGGATCCGCGCACCGAGATCGATGAGCTCGAGCACTATCTCGAGCTTGCCACCGCGGGCCCGGAGAAGGATGCCGCGGAGGAACAACTGGAGCAGGCCCGCGCCGAGGTGGGAGGCGTCTAGAAAAAGGCCGGCGTCTCCCCGATCACGCGCGGTGGGTCGTTGGCGGTCAGGTTGTTGTAGAACGGGAGGCGGTCTGATTTGTCCAGTCGTATCGTTGTCGGCTGCTGTGTAGCCGTCGTGTTGCTCGTCCTCGCCGGATCCGTCTCCGGCGAAAGCCAGATCGTGTACCAGGTCACGATGGACATGACCTGGAGCGAGGAAACCCACCCGGTGGACTGGCCCACCGTACCGCACTTCTCGCCCTGGGTCGGCGGGGTTCATCGCGCGACCGTGACCTTCTGGGAGATCGGCGATCCGGCCTCGCTCGGTGTCCAGAGCGTAGCGGAACTCGGTGCCCACCTGGATTTTGAAAACGAGATCCTCGCCGAGGTTCCGTCGGGCAAGGCGTCGTCGGACACGATCTTCGCCAACGGTATCGATCCCTCCCCGGGAGTCCAGACCGCCACGTTCACGATCGACCGGACGTTCCCGCGGTTCACGATGATCACCATGATCGCGTGCAGCCCGGACTGGTTCACGGGAAACTCGGGCCTCAACCTGTTTGCCGGCAACCGCTGGGCCGACAATCTGAGCGTTCCCGTCTACCCTTACGACGCAGGCACCGACAGCGGGCTGAGCTACGAGTCGCCGGATGAGGTCACGAATCCTGCCGTTCCGGTCTTCCGGATCTACACCGATCCGCTGGGTGTCGGCGGGACCTCACCGCCGGTGGGATTTCACCGGTTCCAGATCCTCAGCGTCGACGGCCTGCCGCCCTACGCCGATGCGGACGGCGACGGCTTGACCAACCTCCGAGAGGCCGAGCTGGGTGGCGATCTCCAGTCCGGCGACGGGGACGGGGACCTGATCGGCGACGCGAGCGACAATTGCCTGGCGATTTCCAACTTTCCCCAGCTCGACGGGGACGGGGACGGCGTGGGAGACGCGTGCGACAACTGTGTCTTTGCGTCGAATGCCTCGCAGAGCGATACGGACGGCGACGGCACGGGGGACCTTTGCGATCTGGACGACGGGTATCTCTTCTTCACCGACGTCTCCTTGGCGTCCCAGGCTTGGCAAGGCGACTCCGGTTACACGTCGTACAACCTGTACCGCGGCGACCTGGCCGTCCTTCGCTCGGCCGGGGAGTACACGCAGGATCCGTCGGCCGCCGCCGCGGATCGTTTCTGCTCCGTGGGTACCTCCATCAGCGACGCGTATGCGCCACCGCCGGATGAGGCGGTGTTCTACCTCGTCGTGGGGTTCGACGGAAGCGCCGAGAGTTCCCTGGGCGAGAACCGCTGGGGCACGGCAAGACTGAACGCCAACCCCTGTCCCTAGTCGTGACTCGTCCCCGTCACGGCGCGGGCGCTTCCACCCGAACCTTCTCGATGAGCAGCTCGAATCCGGCGCGCTCGGCGACGGCCACGTACGACTCGCGCGCGTAGCGGGCGATCGGACCGTTCCGGCGGCGCCCGTCCCGCATCCGGCGGGTCCAAAAGCGCTGCCCCTGCTCGTTGTAGATGATGCAGGGCCGCTCGTAGCGCCGGATCTTCTCGACCGCCTGCTGCTCCCACGACTCGTCGAAGACGACGACCCAAGCATCGAAGGCGGTCGTCGGAGGCTCGTATCCGGTCCAGAAGTACAGGCTCGGGTACATCGGGATCCCGAAGAAGCCGTCACAGTGCCCGCGGAGCTTGCTCACGAGCCAGCGATAGGTCTCGACCTGTCGCGCCGGGAGCCGGATCCGCTCGCTGCCCGGAAGGCCGAGCGGCACCTGGCTCTCGTAGACCGCGCGCAGTCGCGGGAGGTCATACGCCCAGGTGTACCCGGAGACGGCGACGATGCCGACGACGAGTCCCGCCAGGCGCAGACCCGAAGGGCGGCGTCCCGGCATCCGGTTCAGGGCCTCCCCGGCAAGCTCCTGCAGGGCGTCGAAGACGCAGACGGCAGCCACCGGGATCAGCAGGAACGTGGCCAGGAGCGCCTGCGATCCGTGGACGGGATAGGCGGCGAGCGCGTGGATCACCACCGCAAAACACAGGAAACCCCGCGAGAACTCGGAGTCGCCGGCGAGAGGCTCTCCCCGATCGCAGCGCACCAGGACGAGCCATGCGAACGGCGTCGCGTAGGCCAGGAGCGCGTTGCTCGCGTAGGGATCATCGTAGAGAACCCAGTAAGCCACGAGCGCAGCCCAGGCGAGCTTCAGCACGGCGATGGCCTTCAACGCTCCCGGATCGCGCCGCCCCGACGCAATCCGGGCGGCCCACCAGCGGGCGACGAAGAGCGAGGCGGCGGCGGCGGCGATCGCCTCGTAACCGACCACCGCGGGGATCACGAAGCCGCCTTCTTTAGTGTAGATGGCCAGGCGCTCCAGCACGATGCCGTCGAGCAGCCCCTCCAGCGAGCTGCCGCGGGCCAGGACGACCATGCAACTCGCGAGCGCGACGGCCGCGAAGCCCGCACAGGCAAGCAACAGCTCGCGGCCCCCCCCCGGCGCCCGCGGTTCAGCGGCGAAGGAGACGAAAAGGGCGGCGGCAATGGCGCTGGAGACGACCAGCGCGTAGCTCAGTCCCCATTCGGATCCCAGATCCGCCACCATCAGGATGAACGGCAGCGCAACCGCTCCGGCCCCAACGAGCGCCGCGGGGAAGCGCGGCCGCCGCCCGTTCTGGAAGAAGGCCATCCCCGCCAGGCCCGCGGCGAGGACGAGGAAGAAACCGACGTTGACCTTGGTCAGGAACAGCGCGGCGGTCAGTCCCCCGATCGCACAGGCGGCCGCTGACCGGCTGCGCTCGCTCTGGACGAGGGTCGCCGCCAGGAGCGCGCAGACCACCAGCAGCACACCGAGCTCCTGCGGATGGCCCGGCTCGTTGGTGAAGAACCGGAGGTGCGGAACGAGCAGCAGGAACGCGACGGCGCTCGCCGCGATCGAGCGGGTGATGCGGTTGACGACGAGCGCGCAGACCAACGCGCTGACGATCCAGAACCCGACCGACATCAACCGGTTCGCATCGTGCGTGACCGGGGTGTCGAACACCCCGTACAGCACCGCCTTGAGCAGGTAGTAGAAGGGACCGTAGCCCGGGCTGCGCACTTCGTCGAAGAGCACCCCACCGTCCAGGAAGCTCTTGACCAGGCTCATCATGGTGCCTTCGTCGTCCCACGGGGAGAACTGACGGAACATCTCGTAGTAGGCGTGCTTCCAGCCGGCTATGCTGAGCAGGCCGAGCACGGCTGCGAGGAGCAGCCCGTGGAGCCCGCCCGATAGATCAACGGAACGCGCGCGGCAACCGCTCAAGCCACCCTCCCTTCCGGAAACTCTCCACGAGCACGGCCGCGAACAGTGCGAGGTTCCACCCGAGCGAGACACGGATCGCCCAGAGTTCAGCGAGGAAGAACGGGCGCTCGAGATGCTCGTTCATCACGCCGCTCGGGGGACCCGCGGCGAGAAAGGTGAGCTTCAGCACACCCTCGTCATGGAGCACCAGGTTGAGGAACACGCCGACGCTCAGGGCCACGAAGAGCCCGCGCGTCCAGGCCAGCTTCGGTCCGGTGAGTGCCGTGAGCGGCAGAAGAAGCGGGATCGCGACGAACAAGTGGTTCTCGTGCATATGAGTCGCCAGCATGAAGAAGCCGAGCGCGACGAGGAAGGCGAGTCCGAGGATCCGCGCGGGTCCGATTCCACCGTTGGGCACTCCCAGGAGCACCCTCGGCGCCCCGCCCCGCCCCCGCAGGCGGTGACCGACGAGGAGCACTCCCAGATAGAAAAGGCCGAAGAGGACGAGGGCGACCTCGGTCGCCGTGAACGGGCCGAGCCAGGGTACCTCCGAGTCCTGCCATCCCCCGAGCGCCCACCAGAGGTTGTGTGCGCTCGTCGACATGTAGGACATCGCTCCGACGTCTCCGACCACCCGTTCGATCGTTTGGACGATCCGGCCCGTGGCCAGGTACGGCGAGAAGACAAGGAGCCCGGTCCCGATCGCGGCGAGCCCGCCGAGCAGGGTCGAACGGAATCCGTAGCGGACGAGGCTGCACGCCCCGAGCAGCGGGAAGAAGGGTGCGGCGAGCGGCTTCATCAAAACGGCCAAGGTGAGGAGGACCCACGAGGGCCAAGCCGACCGGCCCCAGCCGAACCCGAGGAAGGCCGCGAGGACGAAGGCACTGTGGATCGCATCCGGCTGCCCCCAGTAAGCGCTGTCGAAGAGGACGACCGGGTTGAGAAGGTAGAGCCAGGGGAGGATCCGGGTCCATCGATCGTTGCTGGCAACTCCGGGGGGGAGCCGCTGCACCCAGAGCGCGAGGAGCCCGGCGATGACAAGGTCGAAGACGATTCCGGGTAGCTTAACGAGCGCCGTCAGAGTGGACGACTCGGGGATCTGACCTCGTGCGAGGCCGTCCGCGGCTTCGGGGGTCGCCGCGAGGTAGATCTTGCCGAGCGGGTAGAGGATGTAGGCGAACAGCGGCGGGTAGTCCATCTCCGAGGATTGGGTGTAGATCTCCTCCACCCCATCCCGGGCCGCGAAGAGCGCCCACTTTTTGAAGAGTTTGACATCGTAATCGAAGCCCGGGGTCGTCGCCAAGATCCACCGGAGCAGGAGGTAGGCGAGCAGGGCGATGACGGTCGCTCTTCGCATCGGCGGCATGATACCTGACGCGGTCCGCGACGGGAGTGCGCTCTTCTACGGCCTCGCGTGGCCAAGCTGAAGGTCTCCCGGAGCGGGAGTCTTCGACCGCGAGCCTGGCCCGGTGCTCGAGGAAGACGGGATCGGCACGACGCCCACGAACCGCGGGTGCATGCCGAAGAACGGACGGTAGGCCGCGAAGGGCTCCGTCGGAGCGGCGGCGAACTCCCGGATCGTGTAGCGCGGGTCGAGCAGCGGGTCCCAGGGGAAGCCCCGCTGGAAGTCGAAGCGATCGCCGTGGCCGAAACGCCGCAGCGCCTCGAGATACAGGTGGCTCCCTTCCCACTCGAATCCCAGACGGATCTGCTCGGGCGACGCTCCGCGCGCGACCAGGGCCTCGGCCACCCCCCAGGCGGCCTTGGATCGATCGACGTAGGCACGTGCATACTCGACCGAGGCCGCGACGAACAACGCCAGCACGAGCAGTGCGGCGGGCCAGCCCCTGCGCGGCGCGGGTATCCACGACGCGGCGAGCACCACGCTCCCGGGCAGCAGCACGAGGAAGTAGCGGTCGTAGAACTCGACCTGGGCGAAGCTGGGCAGGAACTGCGCCACCGCAATGCAAAACACCAGTGTCGGGGCGAACGCCCTCAGACCGCCGCGGGGCCGCACGAGGGCGTCGAGACCCAGCGCGAGAAGCCACGCGCCGAGGATCGGGACGACGAGCGTCAGCGCGTTCCATGCCCACGCCGGGCCGACCGCTCCCACGACCAACTGCGGGAGGCCGCCGCCCCGAGTCAGATAGTTCCCGAGGTACGGCCAGCCTTGCCACGGGCCGGGCTGCCGGCCGATCGAGATCCACGAGGCGAGCGCCAGAAGCGCCAGGCTCGCCGCCAAGGCCCAGCGCAATCGCCTCGAGGCGGCGAGCCGGCCGGGTCGGGCGAGCGAGATGCCAAGCGTCAGCGGAACCAGAAAGAGCCCGAGCGCCATCACGGTGTCGGCAGCGCTCAGCGCCGCGCCGACCAGGAGATCCAGGAGTTGCGCCGACCGCCCCTCGCGGAAGAATGGGTGGAGGTTGCTCGCGCGCTCGAGCCACGAGGCGGAGGTCTGCCCGCTCATCCATGCCGCGTGGAGCTGCAGCGCAAGCAGCGCGGGGCCGAGCGACGCGGCAACCGCGGCCAGGCGCCTGCGCCAGTCCTCCCGCCCGAGCAGCAGGTAGACCGACACGACCGCGGGTATCAGGATCCCCGGCTGACGCACGAGGAACGCGCAGGCCGACACGATCCCCGCCGCGAGAAACAGCCACAGCCGGCCTCGCTCCAGGGCCACGAGGAATAGGAGCGTCGCGGCCGTGGCCAGTCCGAGGTAGGGCACGTCGGTGTTGAAGGAGTAGCTCAGGATCAGGTGCAACGGATTGAACAGCAGCAGGGATGCGCCCACGAGCGACAGCGAGCGTGACGTCCCCGTCCAGCGCAGGATCCCGTACAGCGAGAGCACACCCGTCACCGACAGTACCAAGGTGGACAACCGGAGCGTCGTGTAGCTCAGGCCGAACAGGTGGGCGAATCCCGCTCCCCAGAACAGCTGGAACACGAGCGTCGGGTCGTTCCAGCCCAGATGGGCGAGCCGCCCCGTCTCGGTCCACTGCTCGAGGACGATGCGGTAGGCCCAGTCGTCGTTCTGCGGAACCTCGTAGCTCGGCGGGATGATCCAGGCCACGACGAAGTAGGCGCCGACGAGCAGCAGCAGCGGCCACGCGTCGCCCCCCGGATCGAGCCGACGTCTGCCGGATTGCGTGCTCGCGGGCATGGACGAACCCCGGTTCGGTAGGCCGCTCCGACCAGAAAGGAACGGGATTGTACCATCACGTGGTCCCGGTCCAGCGATTGTAAACGGAGTCGGACCACCGGGGTTGAACGAACCGCGACCCCGCAAGGTAGTATCTCGGCGAGGATTCGATGCACCCAGCCCCCCAACAGCGTCCGCCACGACTCCTGTCCTTCGTCGTTCCGATTTACAACGGTGCCGCGACGATCACGGAGGTCGTCCGCGAGATCCATCGCGTGTTTGCGGGCCGCCCAATCGAGGTCGTCCTGGTCAACGACGGTTCGTCGGACAACAGCGAAGCGATCTGCCGCGAACTCCAGGCCGCGCATCCCGGCACGGTGACGTTTGTGCATTTGGCACGAAACTTCGGCGAGCACGGCGCCATCCTTGCCGGACTGCGTCACACGACCGGGGCCGCGGTGGCGATCCTCGACGACGACGGCCAGAACCCCCCGGCCGAGGTCGAACGCCTGGTCACGACACTCCTCGACGAGCGTCGCGACGTCGTCTACGGAAGGTATCGCGTCAAGCGACACTCGTTCCTCCGCAACCTCGGCAGCCTCTTCAACGACCGCATAGCCAACTGGATGCTGAAAAAACCGCGAGACCTCTACCTGTCCAGCTTCAAGGTGCTGGAACGGTTCCTCGTCGACGAGATCACGCGTTACGAGGGACCGTTCCCCTACGTTGACGGCTTGATCCTGCGCACCACGAGGAACATCGGGCAGATCGACGTCGAACACCGCCAGCGGGAACACGGCCGCTCGGGCTACACCGCCGCCAAGCTCGCCGGCCTGTGGCTCAACATGTTCCTCAACTTTTCGATCGCGCCGTTGCGCCTCTCGGCGCTGCTCGGCGTGGTGATGTCGGGTTTCAGCCTGTTGCTGCTGGGCGGCATCGTGATCGACAAGCTGTACATCAATCCCGAACTCACGCGCGGTCTGCCCACGGTGCTGGCGCTCATCGTGTTCTTCGCCGGAGTCCAGCTCGTACTGCTCGGCGCGATCGGCGAGTACCTCGGTCGTTTGTTCCTCGACCAGTCGAAGATGCCGCAGTGCGTCGTCCGCTACGTGCAGCGCCACACGGATTGACGGCTTCTGCTGCTAACGCAAGCTGTCCAACGTGTCGCCGATGCGATCGAACACTTCGTCGTCCATGCCCGGGTAGAGCGGAAGCGACAACACGGAATCACACGCCGCCTCCGTGTGGGGTAACGCACCTCGCCCCACGCCGAGGAACGCGTACGCCTCCATCGTATGGACGGGGTGTTCGTAGTGCAGGCCATAGCCGATCCCGGCGGCCTCGAGCGCAGCACTCCAGCGCGATCGTTCGTCGCAGCGCACGACGTAGAGATGGAACACCGGCTCGCTTCCGCCACGCGGCTGCACGATCCGTCCCGGCGCGCCGGACAACAGCTCGGAGTAGCGTGCGGCGAGCGCGCGGCGCTCCGCGTTGACCGCCGCGAGGTGCGGGAGCTTGACGCGCAGCATCGCGGCCTGGAGTTCGTCCAAACGACTGTTCAGTCCCTCCGCCACGGACCTGCGGGTGCCCTCCTCCCAGCCGTAAACGCGCTCGCGCCGCAGGCGTTGCAACAAGTCGGGGTCGTTGCCGATCACCATGCCGCCGTCCCCGAACGCGCCGAGATTCTTCGTCGGGTAGAAAGAAAAGCAGCCCAACGTGCCGTGCGTCCCCACCGGGCGGCCGTTCCACCGCGCGCCGTGGGCCTGTGCGCAATCTTCGACCACCGGGACGCCCGCGGCGTCTGCCGCCTCCAGGATGGCGTCCAGGGCCGCCGGGAAGCCGTACAGGTGGACCGCCAGGATGCAGGCGGAGCGCGGACCGAGCGCCCCCGCCACGGCCCGGGGATCGATGCTCAGGGTCCCGGGGTCGACGTCGACGAACACCGGGGTCGCCCCGGCGGCCCGGATGGCCGCCACCGGCGGCACCCCGGCATTGGCGGTGGTGATCACCTCGTCCCCGGCCCCCACGCCGAGAACGCGCAGCGCCAGCACGATCGCGTCCGTGCCCGAGGCCACGCCGACCGCCCCGCCGGCGCCCACGGCGAGCGCGAACTCGCGCTCGAAGGCCTCGACCTCGGGACCCAGGATCAGCCGGCCGGACTCGAGCACGCGCTGCATGGCGCGGCGAATTTCCTCGGCGTGTCGGAAGTATTCGGGACGGTAGTCGAAGAACGGGATCATCCCCGGTCGCGGCTCCGGAACCATTCGACGGTGCCGGCGAGACCCGTCTCGAGGTCGATCTTCGGGCTCCAGCCCGACGCCTTCGCGAAGCGGCTGAAATCGCCGTAGTAGTCGCCGATGTCGATCGACTTCGCATCCGCGGGAAACGGGACGAATTCGTGCCGGCAACCGGTCAGCTTCGACAGGTAGCCGAGGAACTCGTTCAAGCTGCGGGGTTCCGGGTGGCCGAGATTGTAGACTCGGCCGACCAGCTCGTCCCGCTCGCCGGCGAGTAGGAGCGCGTCCACGACGTCGTCGACGTGGTTGAAGTCGCGACGTTGTTTTCCGTCACCGAACACGTGAATCGTCTCGCCCTGGAGCGCCTGGCGGATGAAGACGCCGACAAACCCCTTGGCCGGGCTGCGCAGATCCATCCTCGGACCGTACGTGTTGGTCAGCCGTAGGCTGACGGTCGGGATGCCGTGCACCCGATGGTACAGCGTGTAGTACATCTCGGCGGCGAGGTTGTTGATCCCGTTGACATCGACCGGTTCCAGCGGGTGGTCTTCGGTCACGGGCAACGTCTTCGGGCGCCCGTACAGTTGCCGCGTGCTGGCGAACACGATGCGCGCGGCCGGGTTGCGCTTGCGGCAGCACTCGAGCAACGACAACTGGGCGGCGCAGTTGATCTCCAGGTCCGTCATCGGATCCTGCATGCTCTCCTGGTGGCTGACCTGCCCGGCGAGGCTAAAAATGATGTCCTCGCCCTGGACCAGGTAGGACAGGCTGTGCGGGTCGCGGATGTCGGAGTAATTGACGCGCACTTTCGCCCTGACGGGCTCGATGTTCGCCAGATCGGCCCCGTAGGCCGGCAGCATCGAATCGACGAGCAGCACCTTCGCGCCGAGTCCGACCAGGCGGATCGCGAGATTGCTGCCGATGAAGCCGACCCCACCGGTGATCAGGACACGTCGGCCGGCGTAGAACGAATCCAACGCGTTCAAGCCCTCAGCGGTCCTTGCCGCCGCGTGCGGGCGCCTGGAACGAGTTGCGGAGATCCAGCAGGAATCCGCCCGAGAGGTTCCCACCGCATTCGATGCGGATGCTGTTGCCGGAGACGAAGGGGGACGTGAAACCGCTCTCGAAGGTCAACTCCGTCACCAAATAAACGTCGGACTCCCCTGCCGGACAGTCCGCCTGAAGGGTGACCGATCCGTCCGTCGGAGTGTCGGGCTGTGCGCCACCTCCCGGGAGCGGGGCCACCGGCCAGGCCGCCGGCGAGCGGTCGCCGATGGGCGGCACCGACCCTCGCGGGAGCACCTGGTAGCGGACCTTGAAGTCCGTCGGACCGCAGAAACAACCCGTCCCGTCGGCGGACTCGTAAACGCCGGCGCTCCGCGTCGGGACCGTGACGGTGATCTCGACGCTGTTGGGCAGCGGCCGGGCGACCTCCGTGACCACCGGCCGGGGAATCTCTTGCAGCACGATCGGTTGGGCGTTACCCAGAGGGTCGCTGCCGGCCAAGTTGAAGAACGTCCCGGCGGCGGGGTCGTTGACCGCCGAAACCAGCGCGAACAGCCCGTGGATCCCCTGCGAATCCACGTCGTTCAGCAGGAGGCACGTGCAGCCCCCGAGCGGGAGTAGATCGCAGTTGTCCACCCCGGGAAGATTCCAATCGGTGTCGAGTTCGGCGGCGAACCAGACCGGGAACGGGTCCATCCCGAACGCCAGATCGCCCATCTCGAAAAGGTCGCGGCTTCCGCTGTCGATCCCGTAGCCGAGGTAGGGGTCGCCCGCTCCGGCGATCCAGAAGGATGCGCTCACCTCGGACGTGTTGAACGGGGGCTGGTAGTCCAGCGGCGCGTAGCTCGGGAAATAGAACGGTTGGAAGACGTTTGCTGTCCAGATGAAACTACGATAGGCCGGATCGGTTCCGTTGGCGCTGCTCAACGCGGCGCTTGCGCAACCCGCAGCGGCCGGCAGTGCCGACACGACGACGGCCAACAGGATCAGAACCACCGCCGCCGGTTTCATCCGTTCGGTCACCCTCAAGAATCGTTGCCCGCTCGGAGTATAGCCGCGGTCCCGGGGTAAGGCCAACGGGCCGCAAAAAGAAAAGGGGCCGCAGAACCTCGCGGGTTCTGCGGCCCCTGCAGAGCAGTCAGATTACGGCAGGGAGGGACCTACCGCCGACGCGGAGAAGTCGGTCGATCGCTTCTCGGGCGAATCCGGCTCGGCCGGTCGTCGGGATCGGCGAGGGTCGGCCCGCACTCGACGCGAGAGCTGTTACCGGACACGACCGTCGTCGCGAAACCACTGTCGAAGACGAGCTGTGCGGTCAGGTAGACATCGGTGTCGCTCGCACCACAGGCGGAGCGGACCGTGACGCCGAGATCTCCAGCGCCGACGCCGAACGCGGTCACGCCTTGCGCCCCGCCGCCCGCCAGGACCGGTTCGGACCAAGCGGCAATGCCACGATCCGTCGGCGGCATGCTGCCGCGAGTGACGATCTGCTGGAGCACCCTGTACCCGATCGGGGCACAGTTACAGCCGTCATTCGTGTAGTCGCCGCCGGTC
>SMVB01009178.1_pt1 | contig 17872 bp, 11 predicted proteins | sample 2456461 | NCBI WGS metagenome assembly SMVB01 (sample SAMN11095934, study PRJNA526329) | marine sediment metagenome | biome: Marine sediment; feature: Surficial sediment; material: Deep marine sediment; isolation source: Hadal surficial sediment | place: Pacific Ocean | collected 2014-05 | depth...
AGGCTGGCGATAATCGGGTTCAAGCATAATTTCCCAACCGACACGAGAAAGTGAGGGCGTATGATGTCGTTATCGCGGCCGTAGATTTCGATTATCCAGGTTGTCGCCGGGAACATCAGCGTGCTCTGCAGCGCTAGAATAATAAATAGCGGTAGCGCGCCGGCATCGCCATATGCCGTGATGACGATCGGAAAGCCGAGCATCACCATATTGGAATAAGAAGCGGTGATCGCGGCAATCCCCTGGTCCCGCCGTGGCCAGCCCAAGCCGAACCGAGCCAGCGTAACGCCACAGAAAAATACGATAAATGACGGGCAATAAAACGCAATAATATAGTCCCAAGGTAATCTTTCCGGTAATTGCGTGGTCGACAGGGTTTGAAAGAGCATCGCCGGGACGGCGACATAGAACATGAATCGGGTCAGGCCGTCACTGGTGCTGGCATTGAAGATCCCGGCCCGCGCCAGACCGAATCCCAGGACCACGATGCCGAATATGGGGACGATTACGTCGCTTACAGCGTCCATCGGCTCAGCTCGACGTCGAGGGTTGAGAGCGACTACGGCCGGTAAAATTGTTCTGTTCGGGCAGCGTTATTGAGTCCCCCGCGGCTACGGTGCTGTGGTCAATCATTGTCGTTGTTCGGAGCCCACGCACGATAGCGAATTTTCTTGCTTAACCGCTGCACCTAGTCGAGGTCGCAACCTAAAGAATTAGCGATAAATGCCGTAATTGGTTGAAGAATCAAGGTTTCGTGAGGTTCATGTTGCAAAGTTTGAGTAAATCCATTGCCCGAGTAATGTTGGTTCTTGGTGCCTTTGCCGGCGCCGTTTCTGCGGCAAACGTAGATGTCCGCATTCTAATCGATGTCTCGGGTAGCATGCGGAAAAACGACCCGGCGAATTTGCGTATTCCGGCGGTTCGTTTGGTGACCGAATTGATGCCCCACGGTGCTAAGGCCGGGATCTGGATGTTTAGCGAAACCGTCGAACCGCTCATCGTCCCGCGCACGGTCGACGCCGAATGGAAGGCTAGCGCACTTAAGGCGACGAACAAAATCCATTCACGGGGTCAATTTACCAACATTGAGGCGGCACTCGCGGTGGCGACGCAGGATTGGGCCGCCGCCGACGATGATGTCGAACGCCACATAATTCTACTCACCGACGGGATGGTCGACGTGTCGAAACGAACGGCCGATAGCAGCGCGTCGCGCGAACGGATACTTGGGGAGACACTCACGCGAATCAAAGGTCTCGGCGTGCAGGTGCACACCATCGCGCTGTCGTCGAATTCCGATCGGGAACTTTTGACCACACTAGCCGAAAGCACCGAGGGTTGGGCGGAACAGGTCGAAAACGCGGTTTCCTTGCAGCGCGTTTTCCTGCATATGTTCGAACAGGCAGCAAAACCGGACTCGATCCCGTTGCTCGACAACCGTTTCGACGTGGATAGTTCAATTAGTGAAATGACGCTCCTGGTGTTCCGCGGGGAAGCTGCCGAACCACTGCAACTCATCAATCCCGCGGGGGATCCGCTCGATAAGAATTCTAAGCTTGCCAATGTGAGATGGCGTGCCGAGAGTGGCTACGACCTGGTTACGGTCGCCAGCCCTGCGACGGGTACATGGCAGATAAATACGGTTCCCGACCCCGACAACCGCGTTTTGATCGTCACCGATCTGAAGCTCGAGTTGGATCCGCTGCCGACAAACGTGTTGGCTGAGGAGATACTTACGGTCAGTGCGTATATGACGGAGCACGGCGAGCCGATGGTTCGCGATGATTTTCTCACTTTGCTAAATGCGGAGCTGGCGGTATCTAGCGTGTCCTCCAAGGAGATCACAGTTACAGCAATACCGCTTGATCGGGATCAAGCACGGTTTATCGCTAATCGTGTGGTCGATTGGCCGGTAGGAGAATATGAATTCGTTGTGAGGGTGGATGGTGGTACCTTTCGACGGGAGCAACGCTCGCGGCTGCGGGTCCATGGCGCGCCGGTGATATTCTCAGCCGCAGTGTCCGACGGTGGGCAGGCGCTGGATTTTTCCGCGCATGCTGAAGCAGATCTCATCGCGCTCGAATCGCTCACCGGTTTGGTTCTTGTGACGAAACCCGATGGTTTGAATGAGATACTTGAACTGCCTTCATTTGCCGACGGTGCCGTCAATCTAACCACACCAGCGCCGTTAAACGGCACCTACCGGATCGAACCGCGTCTCTTAGGTCGATCGTCGAGTGGTAGACTGTTGAACATCAAAGCAGCGCCGCTGGAGGTAGAAATAACGGCGGGGGTCGATCTTACGGTGTTGGACGACAAACCAACGATTGAAGCCGTCGAAGTTCCGCCCATTGAGTGGTTGCAAAGCGCCGGCATCGTGCTGATCGGTAATGTCGTTGTCGGGGCATGTCTCGTCGGCGTTTGGTTGCAGCTGGGGCAGCGTCGGCGCATTCGATCGAATGAGGTTGTGCTGCAATGATAACGACATCGCTCGAAGTCGGATTACTTGTTCTGACGCTGGAATTCGGTCTCTTATGCATTGCTATCGCGTATTATCTATACAGTAGGGCTCGCGGTGTGGAGGTGAGCACGGTGTCGGAAGCGAGCGAACTGATACTGAACGTAACAGATAGTGAAGATAACCGTCGCTTGGCGTTGCAAACCGTTTTTACCGATAACTACAATTTCGAAGGCGATGAATTGGACACGGCGGTCAATGAATTTATCCAGCGTGAAAAGGCGTTCTACAACGCCGTTGTCGGTGCATTTCTAGGGCGCGGCGAAAACAAAATAACCGATTTAAAGGAAGAAATGACAAAGGTCATTGCACCGTGGATTAGCATGACCCCGCGCAACATGGTGACTGCCGAGACGGCCGACGCGCTCGCGGCTGAGAAATCGGAACTCGAGGCGGAACTCGCTGACACGAAAAAGGTGCTGGACGAAATGATGTCGGAATACAACCGCGCATTTCGCACCGAACACACCTTGGACGGCGACTCCGAGGAACCGCAGAGCGCATCGCTCGATAATGAAATAGAAGAAATTGATGCCGTGGTCAATGATGCGTCCAGTGTCGATATTGCCACTACCGCTGCCCCAGAGACGGATAGTGACGCCATCGGCGAATCTAATGATGACATGGGGCCTGCGAGCGACGCGAATGTGCAGGAGGATGAGCAGCCGGAAACCGAGGTCGACGAAACGCCGCTCAGCCAAGCGGATAAGACGATGACCGCAGACGATCTCGACGATCTGATGGAAAGTCTCGAGGTAGAATCAGTGGACGATCCTAAACCGGTTGCGGCTGCCGGGTAGTCGGTCTGGTCCGCGGACGATGGCGGCGGCAATCAACCGCCGAAACCCCCAAATTAGATAGAGTTCTAGATCGGTTTATCCGCCAGCCGGGATTTCGTCAATCGCACTCCCGTGCTCGAATGCGGTGTGCGCACGACTGTATCACCGGCTTTTTCGAGTTCCCGCGCCTCGTCGGCGAGGTGTGCCGCCGCGCGCATCATTTCATGGCCGGCTGCAACTAAGGTGATGTACTTCGTTGGATCCTGTTCGGCGAAACATCCCTCGGCGGTCACCGTAGCGACCAGTTCCGCTACCTTCAGAGCCGCCAACGCCTTAGCAGCGGCGTAAGGGTTGGAGAATTCGCCGGCCGTTACGGCCTTCTCGGGGGTGACATGGAGCTTCGGCATGCGCGGCGTCGTGCCGGCTTCCAAATCACTAATCACCCGATCCAATTCGTTTTGGACCAAACGCAGAACGCCGGTCGAGGCAAGTACTTTGATCACGTCCGCGTTGAACAGTGCCATTTCGCTGGGATCGAGAAATTCCCGCCGCGCGCCAATCATGGGATCGGATGAGAGGACAAAGAACCCCTGTCCGTCAGGGACACTCATGACCGGCTTGCCGGTGTCGTCCTTTTTAATAAATACCATTCTCGACGCCCCGTCAGAGACGGTAATGAGCGGGATCCCGGCCGCGGCGATAGTCGCACGCGAATTTGTCGGACCCGCAAGGCCGGCATTCGGGCTGACGATCAAAATGAGATCTGGACCATAATCGACCACCGAGGCGGTCGGGTCGCTGCACGCTTCGGTGTCAAGTTTGGCGCCGCTGGTGAACGCTCGGACTTCCAGATCTTTGCGGTCGGCTCGTTCATCCAGCAGCACATCGAGCAGCGGCGCCGCGCCGATACAACCGAGTTTTAAGACCCCAAGCTTTATTACATTGTTCGCCATCAAGTTTTCCTTCAGTCGTTCGGCACAGACATGGTTAAACTTTCGCCGCCCAGGGAAATGGAATTTGTCCACCGGCATTGCCCGTCGGCAAAATCTCGCGTGAGAGAGGGGGGGGCCGGATAGCCAAAGCGGGGCGCATTTATCGCAGCCGCGCCACCCGGAGTCAAGTAGCGGATTGTGTCTCGGACTGATTGCGGTGTTGCAACAACGCAATATTGATGGATTCAGCGCTCCCGTGGTGGTGTGGGAGCCCAGTTTAGATCCAAGGGAATGCCGAATACCCTTTCACGCGCTGCGACTGGTTTGGCAGTGAACCCTCATCCAGCGACGCAAATTTCTTTGTGACCGAGACCTGCGCGTGTCAGGCCCGCGGCATAATGGTCGAGGTCTTCCGTGTGGCGGAACGGCATGCGAGAAAGATGCTCGTCAAGATTAAAATTGGGATAGCGCGCCATGTATTTGCGCGCATTCTCAAGCGCCTCGTCGCTGCGTCCAAGATGGGCAAAAGTCGCCGCAATCCAGCGCAGAAAATAAACTGGGGGCTCGTCCAGTTTGTTCCACACCGCTATCGCGTCATCGTAACGCCGTGCATTGAAGTAGGCGACAATGTAGATCGAACGATGCCATTGCGCCAGATTAGGGTTCAGGGCGAAGGCATGTTCGAGTCGCTCCAAAGCCTCTTCTGGCGCACCATTGTGGCTCAAAGCGGTAGCGAGAAAGACGTACCCGTCCGGGTCATTGGGATTGAGTTCGATTCCCTTTTCGAAGTTTTCGAGCGCCCGGTTAAGCATCTTCTTGTAAAAGTAAACCTGTCCTAATGCGAGACGGTTTGAATGTGAGGCAGGGTTTACGCGTACCCCATCAAGCGCGATTTTTAGCGCCTTGTCCAGCGACCCTTGCGGGTCGTCGGTCCAATATTCGTTGTAGGCAGTCACGTAGCTCCAAGCTAGGCTTGCATAGGCACGACCGTACTCGGGATCGAGTGCAATGGCTTCTTTGTATAAGCGACGCGCTGCGCAGTTATCTTCCTCAGTAAAACGAAACCACAGTTCGCGCCCACGCAGTACCAGCTCGTAGGCCTGAAGGTTTTCGGTGCGGTCGTCGCTGCGTATCCGGCGTCGTTCGCTGTCGAGCAACCGGCCGTGCAAGGTAGCGACGATCTTACTGGTGAGCTCATCCTGAACAGCGAATACGTCCTCGATACTGCGATCGTAGCGTTCCGCCCATAAATGATGGCCGCTTGCGGCCTCGACCAACTGCGCTGTGACCCTCACACGACCACCGGCTTTGCGTACGCTTCCTTCGAGAATGTAACGCACATTCAAATCCGCACCTACGTCTTGGGCCTTTACCGCCTTGTCCTTATAGACAAATGTGGAGTTACGCGCAACGACAACCAGTTCCTGAAAGCGCGACAGTTCCGTGATGATGTCTTCGCTGATGCCGTCGGCGAAATATGCCTCGTCGGCATTGTCGCTCATGTTCGTGAATGGCAGTACCGCAATCGATGGTTTGTCGGGTAAGTTTGATCTTGCGGGAGTGTTGTCTCTCGAAGTTGGGTCGGCCGCGGTTTCGAGTGCACGCCCCAATTGGTAGACCCGCACCGGTCGGGCAATATTTTTGACCTCGTGTTCGCCGATGAAGGTGACCGGCTCCTTGATTTTGCCTTCGATAAAATCATGCACTTGCCCAGACAGGGTGACTCCACCGGCCGGGGCCAGACTCTCAAGACGTGCGGCGATATTAACGCCGTCGCCATAGACGGTGCCGTCGTCCTGTTCGATGATGTCGCCAAGATTGACGCCGATCCGGAAGCGCATACGCCGGCTTTCGGCCAGCGGATCGTTCAGCACTTCGAGCGTCTGTTGGATCTCGAGTGCGCACTGGATCGCTTCGACCACGCTGTCGAACGTGGCTAGAACGCTGTCACCGGCCGTATCGACGACCCGCCCTTCGTGCTCGGTAATACGCTCTCGAAAGACCTGTCGATAGGCGTTCAAGGTATTCACCGTGGCCTGCTCGTCGTTACCCATCAGGCGCGAATAGCCGACCACATCGGCGCTTAATATTGCCGCTAATCTTCGCCTAGCTTCGGCCATTTCGCTCAATATCCTGATAACTGACTGATTTCTAGTCGATAAATCCGTCGCATAATATCCAGTGTCGACCATGGTAGCGTCGCCAAACTTAAAGCCAGGCGACCCGCCGTCGATGCTACGTCTTTGCCGATCCCCGTTCAAATACTGCGTCTACGCTTCAAATGGGGCGGATCTTAATAAATTTCAAGTGGCACCAGAAATTGAGCTGGAGAAAAAGGAATTGGATCCTTTTGTGCCGCGACGCCAGTTGCGATGCCGGCTCTCAGACAATAAGAATTTTGCTACCGTTGGCGCTTATTTTTCCGGGAAAATTGAAAAAATGTCCTTATCGAGCGGCTTTCGGAGCATCGCATACAACGCGCTTGTCAGATGGCGTTGCATGGCTGGAGACAGACTATTGCACCGGACCGAAGCGATCGATAAATTCACTACTGGCAAGTGGCGAACTCTATTTTCTAAAAGGAAACACGTATGAATTTCGATAAATACCAGCGCCTTACTTTCGAACGGCGCGCGCGAGTACTGTGGGTCACCATCGATGCGGGGCCAATGAACGCCGTCGATTTCGAGTTGCACGAAGAACTGGCCTCGGTTTTTTTCGATCTGCAGTCCGACGAAGACAGCGACCTAATCGTTCTAACCGGCGCTGGCCGCGCCTTTTGCGCTGGCGGCGACATGGATTGGTTTCAGGAGATGATTGACGATCCGGCTAAGTTTCGTGGTATCACTACCGATGCCAAACGTATCGTTAACAGTCTTTTGGAATTGGAAAAACCAATTGTTTGCCGCTTAAACGGCGCGGCGGCCGGCCTGGGTGCCTCGATTGCGTTGTTGTGCGATATCATCATTGCCGATGACAAAGCCTTAATCGGCGATCCCCACGTTAAGGTTGGGCTGGTCGCAGGCGATGGCGGTGCGGTGATTTGGCCCCAACTGATCGGCTTTGCCAGGGCCAAAGAGATGTTGCTGACTGGCGATATGATGCGTGCCTCCGACGCCGCCGCCATCGGTCTGATCAACTATGCGGTGCCGGCCGATGAGCTCGATGCTAAAGTTGATGAAATAGTCGGCAAGATTATTGGCAACCCGCGTTGGGCCGTGCGCTGGACGAAGACGGCAGTCAATTTAGTGCTCCGCGACATCGCCAACAAGGTCATGGATGCTGCGATAGCGTACGAGATCATATCCAATTCGACCCGCGACCGGCAAGAGGCGGTCAGCGCCTTCGTCGAAAAACGAGCGCCGAACTATACCGGCGACTGAGGATTGCGCTCGATGTGAACCGAAAGTGGCGCTACTGGCAAACGGTGATGACGTTAATCGGGGGAACGATCGTCGTCGATTCGTCTACGATGCAAAAGAATAATATCGCAATGCCGTTGGTCTTAGCGCGATAGGAGTTCGTCCATGAGCACTGCTGACAATCATCGCTATCGTCTGGTCGGCGCACTCGGATCGCCATATTCAATGAAATTGCGGGCGATTATGCGCTATCGACGTATACCCCACGATTGGGTATTGCGCACGACGCGTAATCGGAGCGAGACCAACGATGTGAAACCAAATCTGGTGCCGATGCTGCGGTACCCGGGTGAAAGTAAGTATCGAGTGGATTCAACGCCGCTGGCCGAAGCGCTGGAAGTTCGCCATCCTGGCCAGCGCTCTATTATTCCTGACGATCCGGGTTTTGCCTTCCTCAACTTTCTGCTTGAAGACATGGCTGATGAATGGTTGACCAAGGCGATGTTTCATTACCGTTGGTTCTATCGTGCCGATATCGATTATGCCTCGCACTGGATCGCCGACGACAGTTTTCCCGATGCACGCGGTAGCGAACGCGATGCAATGGCCAAGGATTTCGCGCAGCGGCAAATTAACCGCATGCCGCTGGTTGGTTGCACGCCGGAAAACGCTGCGGTCATTGAGGACAGTTTCCACCGGATTTTGGCGTGTCTGGAAAGCCGCGTCGCGGTGTACGATTTTCTCTTTGGGAGTCGGCCAAGCTTGGCCGATTTTGGTATTTTCGGCCAATTGAAACCGCTATCAACCGATCCCACGCCGATGGCAATCATGCGCACCGAAGCCCCGAGAACGGAAAGTTGGGTACGGCAGATGGATGATGCCTCCGGGATCGATGGCCAGTGGTTGGCGGTTGGTTCGGCACTGCCTGGGGCTACCATTGGTTTGTTGGAACTGACCGGAGAATACTATTTGCCGTTTTTGCGGGCCAATGCGGCCGCAATGGAGCACAGTGATAAATGCTTTTCGTTGAACTTCCCCACGGGCCCGTATCGTCAAAGCGCCTTCGGCTACCAAGTCAAATGCTTGGCCAAATTGCGCCAGCGCTTCGATGAGCTCAGTGGCGAGCCGGCCGAGCGAACCCGTGCGATCCTGCAACACACTGGCTGCTTGGAAGCACTCGTCAAATAGCATTCGCGCAGTGCTAAATGCGCACCTGGCTTTTTTCTCACCCATTACATTAACGGCGCAACGGAGAATAGCGATGAAATTGGAAGGCGTCCGCGTGTTGGATCTGTCGCTGTATCTGCCTGGTCCGATACTGACGCAGATGATGGCCGACCATGGCGCCGAGGTGATCAAGCTCGAACCGATCGGCGGTGGTGAGCCAAACCGCGAGATCGGTGCCAAACGGGATGGGCTGACGGTTTATTTCGCCAACACGCATCGCAACAAGAAAAGCATCCAACTCAATCTCAAAACGGAGCAAGGCCGCGAAATCGCTTTGCAGCTGGCGGACACATGTGACGTGATGATTGAAGCGTTTCGTCCCGGCGTTGCTGATCGACTTGGGGTTGGATTTGCCGCGGTAAGCGCGCGAAATCCCGGGATCGTCTATTGTTCGATGTCGGCCTGGGGTCAGGATGGACCGTACGTGCAAAAGCCCGCCCACGACCTAGCGACCGAGGCCATTGCCGGGATCCTGAGCATCAACCTCGGCCCCGATCGCAGACCGGCAATCCCCGGTATAGCCGGTGCCGACATGCTGTCGTCAATGATGACCTTAAGCGCTTTGCTGATGGCTTTGCTACGGCGTACCGAGACCGGCGTAGGCGACTATATCGATGTCGCCATGGCAGATAGTCTGGTCGCGGCAAACGCCAACAATATGGGTACCGTGTTCGCCGAAAAACGGCCGCCGGACATCGACCATGAGCGTGCTTTGGGTGGCTACGCGATGTACGGCATCTACAGTACCAGTGACGATCGCCACGTCGTGTTGGGCGGTTCGGAAATGCATTTTGCCGAGGCCGTGTTGAACAAGCTGGGTCGACCGGATCTCCTCGAATTATGCCGGCCGCCGCCCGGCCCACGGCAGAACCCGGTAAAGGATTTTTTGCGCGAAACCTTTCGCACGCGTACCCAGGCCGAATGGGTTAAAATTTTTGATGGCGTTAATGCCGCGTTCGCGCCGGTGAAAAACCTGCGCGAGGCCGCGGATGATCCGCAGCTTCGTTATCGAAAGATGTTTGTGGAAGACGAGCGCGGTTGGGAACACATTGGCATACCGATGAAGTTCAAAAACGAGCCGGGGCAGCTCAAGTTTGAGTTCGCCAGTCTCGGCGAGCACACCGAAGTACTCCTAAAAGAACTTGGTTACAACGCCGGCGCTATCGCTGCACTGAAAGATGCCGGAGTAACGTAAGTTGTAAAGGCTTCGCTTTCGATCGCGTCGTGCTCACGTCGCCTTAACAAAATCCATGCAGGTAACCGAGATCCTTGTATGTCGCACCCACCCGATTGCTTCCTTGTAATGGGGTTCGATTTTCAATTGATCACTCGATTAGCCAGATCCAGTAATCGGGAATTGATCTTCAGTCCATTATCGTTTGCAGCGAGTTGATTAATATCAAACCTTACTTTATTGTTTTCGACAAACAGCCCAATGATGCCGCCATTATCAACAAAGTCACTGCTATCCCCTACGGATAAAACACTGGTGCCTTTAATAGACTCAAGTGCCTGTTGCAGTCTTTCAGAATTAGACATGGCAAGGAATATAATTTCACACATCTCATTTTCCGCAATATTCGTAATGTGTTTAACCTGCAGCATTTTACCTTGCACTAACTTTCCCTGGATAGCACTGGCAGCGGCATTTAAGCGGTTGTCTCCGAGAATGCATATATTGAATGTATCAGCATCAGAATGTGAATCTTGTTGTGGCCAGACTACAAACTTTGTGAAGTTATAAATAAATGCGACCTTGATCCTGTAGACGCGCGAGACGTCATCCGCAGTTGCTGAAAGCGAAATAAATACCAGCACAGTCATAATTATTTTTATTGCCATTTTCATTAATCCGTTATAGGCCCGCGAGCAGTCCTTATTTTAGATAAAAATTAGCGGTCACGGAGTGGTAAACGAATTTCAAAATATCCATTGCCATCCCACCGTCATCATCCAGTCCGTCTCTAGTTGCGGTCCGTCCAGATTTTGGTAGATCGGCACGCCAAACTCTATGCCTAATCGATTGCCACTCCATTTTCCTCCAGGGACAAATAATTCAACATCAAACAACATGTCGATACGGGTACCGCCACGTCGATCGGGATCGGCAGTCGGAATGACCGTCGGCACGAGGTCTGGATCCGCGCCGGAGATATTGCCCCAGGATTTTCCATTCAGCCGGATTGTTGTACTGAGCCAGTTGGCCCATTCATAGCTAAGCCAACCACCAATCTCCAGAACATTACCCAGCCGGTAGTCATTGTCATTCTTACCCAGCCTAATCGTCCCCATAGTATGGGCACCCAAAAACCAATGGTCTTTAAAATGCTGAAAATTAGCGCCAATTTTTAAATCGTAGGTTCCTGAGCCCAGTTGCATGGGATAGGGTAGTTTCTGGTTAGGGCCTGCCGGGGTTTGGTCTCTCTCGTCGATCGAGCCGGTGGGAAGACCCACGCCACCCAGTAAGGAAAACAATTGCCGATCGTGCGGTGCACGGAATAAAACATAATGGCCCATGACACTGAGATCGCCGATACCCTCGGCACGTGTCGTGAAATTTAAACCGGTTCTGGTTACGTGATCCATAGACAGGAGTTTATACGGGAGCATCGCCATCAAGGTTAGGTCATCGCTGGGGGCATACATCACATTTATCATGTGCGATTGCGCGCGCATTGCCGTGGGGGTAATGACAAAATCGGTCAACACCGATGTAGTGCTGACGTCGGTCGTTCCATCTCGGTTACCATCCATATCCATAGTCATATAACGATAACCAATCATCCACTCGCCTTGTTTGTGGATATGACTGTGGAGAATACTGACGGCGTTCCGACTGATCTCGACTTCGAGCAGTTCTTCGATGCTGAGTGTGGTCAAATCTTCTGGTTCATTGTCTGCGTGCGTCGCGGAACTGGATGTCGGTATTGTCGACCCTATGAGAGCATAAACGAGTGCTCGACTCATCCACGACCATCGCCGTAATGCACGTAGAGATACAGTAGTTCTAGTCATAACATTTGACGTTTAATACAGTGGTTGGATAGGTATTTCTACCTAGTATTCCGCGGCTTATATAATTTTTTGCAGGCGAAATGCTTCAACATAGCTGACAGCCGCACACCCACAATAGCGTAATAATCGGACCAAGAGATCTGTATTTGACCTAATTATCTTATTTTTTAATACGTGGCTGAAAGCACTATATTTGACTAGAATAATAACAATATCGGCCGATATGTATACAGATATTAAGTTGCTGCCATTGAGAGCGGACTTCGCCATGCCGATGCTGTCATTTCGCGATTATTCAATCAGTCGAAAACTGATTTTAATCTCTATGATTTCAACTGCCTCGGCATTAGTGCTGGCCGGTGCCGCATTAATTATTTATGACGCAATTACGACAAAAAAATCGATATTGGACGAATTATCCGTCTTAACGACGGTTATCGGCGACAGTAGTTCTGCAACACTGATGTTTCATGATGAGGCAAGCGCCAACGATAATCTCGCGGCTTTAAAAGCACAAAAGGCCATTGTTTCGGCGTGTCTTTATAGCCATGATGGCAGCGTGTTTGCTACCTATTCACGTGGCTCCTCTGATGACGGCGAATGCCGGCCATTAATACTGGAGAACGTCAATCGAAATGAAGCGGATATCCAATTCGACGATAGTAAAATCTATCGGTCGGATCTGTTTTTATCCAAACCCATTTTTATCGACGGCGAGTTGATTGGTGCCATAAGTATTCTGTTTGATAGCAGCCAAATTCGGCAACGTATTTATAAATATATTGCAATTGTAGTAATCATCTTTCTAATTACTGTCGGTGTCGCATTTTTCCTTTCATCGCGATTACAGCGCGTCATATCTGTGCCAATTAAGCATCTAGGGAAAACCGCGAAATATATTACAGAAAATAACGACTATTCCATACGCGCTGTTAAACATGGCGATGATGAGTTAGGTCTGCTCGTTGATGCATTTAACAACATGTTGGAAACAATTGAAGAACAAAGTGTGGCAGTGCTCGCGACGAAGGAGCGTTACCGCATTATGTATGATGACAATCCGGCGATACTATTTACCGTAGATACTGACGGAAAAATACTTTCTATCAATCAATTCGGCGCGGAACAAACGGGATATAGTGTTGATGAGTTAATTGGGCAATCGATACTAAAACTTATTTGCGAGGACGACAAAGATACTGTATCAGCTAACATCGAATATTGTCTCAGTAAGCCGGACGATGTTCGAGTCTGGAAAATACGGATGGCACATAAGGATGGAACGGAACTACGAGTTAAAAATAAAGCGCGAGTGATAACAGGTAATGATGGTGATCCAACAATACTCATAATGTCTGAGAACATTACCGAAGAACAGATCCTTTCTGAACAACTCAATTTTCACGCTTCTCACGACGCCCTTACTGGGCTGGTTAATCGCAGAGAATTTGAACGACGTGCAGAACGTTTGCTCTCGACGGTGAGCCGGGACGATAGCGAACATGCGCTGTGCTTTATGGATCTCGACCAATTTAAAGTTGTGAATGACACTTGTGGTCACACCGCCGGCGATGAATTGTTGCGCCAGCTCAGTGCGGTGCTTAAACGCAGCGTGAGACGTCGCGATACGCTGGCTCGGCTGGGTGGCGACGAATTTGGCGTATTGATGGAACACTGCTCATTGGACGATGCGCATCGGGTCGTCACGACATTACTAACCGCGGTGCAGGACTATCGTTTTTCGTGGGAAGGACACAGCTTCAATGTTGGTGTCAGTATGGGACTTGTGCCTATTACGGAAACGACTGGCAACCTAACTGAATTGCTGAAACAAGCGGATGCGGCTTGTTACGTCGCCAAGGACAAGGGCCGTAATCGCATCCATGTGCACCACGCAGAAGCTTCGGAAGTGGCCCAGCGTCATGGTCAGATGCAATGGGTGACGCGTATTAATAAAGCCCTTAATGATGGCCGGTTCTGTCTCTACGCCCAAACCATTGTGCCGCTTGATGGGAGCACCGATAACCACTATGAAGTTTTGATCAGGATGATCGATGAGACAGGGGAGATTATTCCGCCTGGAGCCTTTCTGCCGGCAGCCGAGCGCTATAACGTGATTGTCAATCTGGATTGTTGGGTGATTGAGCGGGCCTTCAAGGTATTGGCTGAGCATCCTCGATTTCTCAACGACACCACTTTTATCTCCATTAACCTATCAGGACAGTCTTTGGTTGATCAATCCTTTTTGGATTTTGTGATTGCACAATTGGAAGAATCAGGAGTTGGAGGAGAGAAAATTTGCTTTGAGATCACAGAGACCGCGGCCATTTCGAACTTGAGTAGCGCCATAAATTTTATCGCGGCAATCAAGGAATTGGGGTGCCAGTTCGCACTAGATGATTTTGGTAGTGGGTTATCTTCATTTGCTTACTTAAAGAACCTGCCCGTTGATTATCTAAAGATCGATGGCATGTTTGTCAAAGATATGGTCGATGATCCGATTGACCATGCCATGGTGAAATCGATTAACGAGATCGGCCATGTAATGGGCATGAAGACTATCGCTGAGTTTGTCGAGAATGACGAGATTAAAGGTATGTTAAGAGAGATCGGTGTTGATTATGCGCAGGGTCATGGTATAGGCGTGCCGATTCCGTTTGACGAATTGCTTGGCGAGACAAGGTTTATTGTCGGTACAAAACAATCCTACGGGTAGTAAATGAGAATTGGGTGTACCAGTGGGTATGGCCAATTCTGGAACAGATTGCTGTTATAAAAATTCGCCGCCGTGAGGAGACTGCGGATTTAATCAATACTTATACTTTAAGCAATGTAGCTTGAAGCTATCCCATGTGAAGTTTGATCACGTCGGCTAGTCGCTCGTGCGATTCCACCAAGCGCTGGCCGAGGATGTTGGAGATGTTTTGATGTAGGCGTGAGGCGATCCGAGGGTAGAAGCGCAGCCCTTTGCGTGCGCCGGCGGCATCTAAGCGGACGACCGTCATAGGCTTTGCGGCAACCACCGTGGCAGTGCGTTCGACGTCGTCGCCGGAGAATCCGATTTCGCCGAAGACGTCACCCGCTTTGAGGTTGTCGATATCGAGCCGTAATTCACCTTGCTCGAACTGCACCCGCGCCTCGCCTTTGAGGACCACGTACATACCGCTCGAGCGGCTACCCTTTTCGATGATCACCTCCCCTGTGTCGAAGTCCTGCATACGCGACAATAGCACCACCTTTTTTGTCTCATAAGGCGACATTCCGAGGAACAACGGACAGCGCACCAGGACTTCTCGATCGAGTTGGAGAGCGATGATGTCCCACACGGTGGCGAGGCGTAAATGCTTGAGTAGGATTGGCATTAACAGCAGATCGCACACCAGGGCATAGATCATCGTAGCGGCCGCGAGCAGACCGAATTGGGCGATGATGCTGAAATTTGAGAAGCCCAATACGCTGAATCCAAGCGCCAGTGCGATGGAGGTCGAAACGATCGGCACGGCCTCGCCGTTGATGGTCGCGCGTACAGCGTCCGCTTCATTCAGGTGGCGACGGCTCTCCGCGCCGAAACGGGTCATGAGGTGCACGGTGTCGTCCACCGCGACGCCGATGGCAATAGCCGCGACCATTGCCGTACCTGGGTTCAAGGGGACGCCGAGAAATCCCATCAAGCCGAAGTTCAATAAGACCGGTATTACGTTTGGCACCAGCGACAACAACCCGGCAAGCACTGAGGTATAAAGAATACTGAACAGCGCGAAGATGATCCCCAGTATTAGTAGCAGTGACGCAATCTGCCCCGAGATAAGTGACTCGGCGGCGCCGTTTATCATTAGGTTTTTCCCCACCAACGCGAACTCAACATCCGGTCCTAAAACGATCGGTACGGCCTTGCTGAATCCGTCGAGCGACCGATTCAACAGGTTCGAATTCGACAGGTTGTGCCGCACCATGATCCGCGCGCGCGAATAATCTGCGGTGACAAATGCCTTTAAATCTTTGCGGGTGAGGCTTGAAAGGTACAGGTCGACATCTTCTTCGGCACTCGGTATCCGGTAGTAATTCGTGTCGCCGTGATGATATTCCTGATGCATTAGCGCGATGATATCGGCGAGCGATTGTGTCCTGTCGAACAGGCCGGTTGTGTCGAGTAGCGCCTGCACCGCCGCTATTTTTGCGATCCCGCGCGGCGTTTCAAACAGCCCTTCGGTTTTGCTCGATAGGGTAACGCTGAAAATTTTTAAACCGGCGATCTCGTGATGCAGGGTGTTGGCATCGGCAACGAAGCGATGATCGGACTGGAAATAGGATAATGGATCATTGTTGGTTTCGACCTTGGCAATTTGCCATCCGAATAGCGTGAGTAACGCGATGGTGAGCAAAACGATCATCGCGGGATAGCGCGTGCTGAGCCGGTCGATGATACGCACGATCACGCCAATGATACCCACCGGTGTTGCATCAGCGCCCGCGATCGGGTTGACGCGCGGGCCGATCAGGTTCAATAGCAACGGCATGCACAGCACGGTAACGACTAGGTTGGCAAGCATGGCGAAAGCGCTGGCGATGGCAAATTCCCGAATGAGTGGGATTGGTGTGATGGCGTTGGCGGCGAAGCCGAACGCTGTTGTCAGCGCGGTGATCAATACTGGCAGGCCGACCTTGGTCGCCATCAAGCGAATTGCGATAGGCCGCGATTCCTTCGGATCGCCCGATAGGCTACTCATGTAGGCGGCAATGAGATGGACATCCTCGGTCGAACCGATGACGATGATCAGCGCGGGTACCATCGCGGTCAGTAGCGTTAAGGGAATACCCACAGTGGCCATGAAGCCGAAGGTCCAGATCAGCGTAATCGTCGAGGTGATCAGTGGGATCGGTAATATACGGATAGACCTCAAGAATATCGTGATTGTCACCAGCAGGGTTACGATTGCCGCAGGGACTAGGACCCGCAGGTCTTCGACCAATCCGTCGTCTATTTCCTTATTGAGGCGTGGTCTGCCTACCTGAAAGACGACATCGAAATCTGCGCGCAGCGGGTCGATGCGTTGTTCGATTTGACGAAAGACCTTTAATGGGTGATCGGGGTCGTCCGGATCGCTCTCGTAGCTGAGCGAGATGACCGTCGCGAGTCCATCGCTCGATATCACATTGCGACGCATGAGCGGGCTATAGAATGCGTCGTCGCGCATTTCCGCAATCTTTTCATCTGAGCGGGGAACCAAATCGATGAGCGGCCCCGCCTCAACATAATCGCCTTTGTCGCGAATATTGGTCGTCGTGAACAGGCTACTTATCGACGTGACACCCGGCATGTCTTCGAGAGTGAAGACGACGTTTTGCAGTTGCAGCAGACGTTCGCGTGTCCATAAGTCGTCGGCCCGGACATAGACCAAGACTGTTTGTTCGTCGCCGAAATCGGCCTCCATTTGATGCAACGCTGGCCAACCCGGATCTTGTGCGCTGATCAGCTTGTCGTCGCTGCGATCGACGGCCAACTTCGGTAACTGCAGCGCGGCCGCCGCGCTAACGACGAGCAAAAACGCGCACGCGACGATGCGGCCTGTCGGGCCAATGGCGAGAAGTTTTTCGACCATGAGTGTGCGTATGCCCCCACCCGCATTGTAGCGCTAAGCGCAGTCGTTGCGCGCGGGGCGTTGGCCGGTTACGAGGCCCGTGTTCCGTCGGCAGCTGCTAGTGAATTATGGGAAGATGCTTTATGACCCAAGCTCAATGGAGGAACGACTCATGGCGAACGTTGACGGCGGCGTTTTGATCGGCCGGATCCTACGACAACAGAACGTTAAATATGTCTTTACGGTCAACGGCGGGCACACCTTCCCGATCCTGGCCAATCTTCGCGATCACGGTATCAAGCTTATCCACATGCGCCATGAGCAGGCAACGGCTTATGCCGCCGATGCCTATGCGCGCGTGACCGGAAATCCGGGCGTATGCTGCGTGACGGCCGGCTGTGGGTTGACCAATGCGGTAACCGGATTGTGCGTCGCCGGATTGACCCATAGTTCGGTAGTG
>SMVB01162914.1_pt1 | contig 17872 bp, 18 predicted proteins | sample 2456461 | NCBI WGS metagenome assembly SMVB01 (sample SAMN11095934, study PRJNA526329) | marine sediment metagenome | biome: Marine sediment; feature: Surficial sediment; material: Deep marine sediment; isolation source: Hadal surficial sediment | place: Pacific Ocean | collected 2014-05 | depth...
AATGTGATCAGTTTTCAGTAGGCCGTGCTTCGTACTGACGGTGCATCCTTCTACTAACGGTAAGAGATCGCGTTGCACGCCTTCGCGCGATATATCCGGTCCTCGCGTCTCCGAACGCTGCGCGACTTTATCTATCTCATCCAGAAACACGATACCATTTTGCTCGACACTCTCAACAGCCATGGCACGAATATCGTCTTCGTTGATCAATTTTCCGGCTTCTTCTTCGGCGAGCAATTTCATCGCGTGTGCAACCCTCACGCGTCTACTTCGTTTTCGTCCCGTACCGAGATTTTGAAACATCCCTTGCAATTGATTGGTCATTTCTTCCATACCTGGCGGCGCCATAATCTCGATCCCTATATGTGCCGCCTCCAACTCTATCTCAATTTCTTTATCGTCGAGATCGCCCTCGCGCAACATTTTTCGAAATCGCTGGCGTGTCGACGACTCTTCGTCGGTGGCGACATCGGGCAACGCCCTCGGACCTGGCAGCAACGCATCCAGGATGCGCTCTTCGGCGGCATCCTCGGCTTGGGTTCGAACCTGATTCATCGCCTCTTCGCGCGTCATGTTCACGGCGACATCAACGAGGTCACGTATGATCGACTCGACGTCACGCCCAACGTAGCCAACTTCGGTAAATTTCGTTGCTTCGACTTTGATAAATGGCGCCCCCGATAATTTGGCCAAGCGTCGCGCGATCTCTGTTTTTCCAACGCCCGTGGGACCGATCATCAGGATATTTTTCGGGGTAATTTCGTTGCGCAGACCCGGCTCGACCTGCGACCGGCGCCAACGATTTCTGAGCGCGATCGCGACCGCTCGTTTTGCGGCGCTTTGACCGATGATGTGCTTGTCAAGCTGATCAACAATTTCCTGGGGCGTGAGTGCTGTCATGATATCAGGAGTTCCCAGTGCCGGTTTCAAGGATTTCGACCACAATTTTGGTGTTCGTATATACGCAGATATCGGCCGCAATCAACAACCCCTTGGTGACGATCGCTTCTGCGTCGAGGTCGGTGTTTTGAATCATTGCGCGCGCCGCGGCTGTCGCATAGGGTCCACCTGAGCCAATGGCCATAATGGCATCCTCGGGTTCGATTACGTCGCCGGTGCCAGAGATGATTAAAGAGTTCTCATCGTCGGCCACTGCCAACAATGCCTCTAAACGCCGCAGCATGCGGTCCGTGCGCCAGTCCTTTGCTAGCTCCACCGCGGAACGCAACAAATTACCCTGATGTTTATCTAGCTTCGCCTCGAAGCGCTCGAATAGCGTAAAAGCATCCGCGGTACCACCGGCGAAGCCTGCGAGAACCTGGTCGTGATGGAGGCGACGAACTTTTCGGGCGTTACCTTTAAGCACCGTATCACCCAACGATACCTGGCCGTCGCCACCGATGACCACCTGGCCGTGACGTCTAACCGACAATATAGTTGTACTTCGAATACGTTTCATCGACATTAAGGTTGGCGATAAAAGAACGGCGAATTGTACACGAAAACCGCCCAAACACCGGGACCCGAAGGCGGATCGGGAGTAATCGTAGTACCACCCCGTCCATCTTCGACGCTCGGTTTTTAGACCTGCACTCGGCGCTTGGTCGTGACAATAAAATATTACGCCCGCGGCTTGCGACGGGCGCGTGGATGGGTTGCGTCGTAAACTTTGGCCAAATGTTGAAAATCAAGATGCGTGTAAACCTGGGTCGTGGCGATGTTGGAATGGCCCAAAAGTTCCTGTACTGCCCTCAGATCGCCCGATGATTCGAGTAGATGCGTGGCAAAAGAATGCCGTAGCATATGCGGGTGAACCGGCGTATCCAGACCCTGCGCCAAGGCCCATTGGCGCAAGCGCTTTTGCACCGTACGCGTCCCCAACCGAACTCCGCGCCGAGAGATAAAAAGCGCGCGGACATCGCCTTTTAAATATTGAGATCGCTGCCCCATCCAACGCTTGATTGACACAAGTGCGAGGCGGCCGACGGGCACGATGCGTTCTTTGCATCCTTTACCCAATACGCGCAATTCACGCCCATCGATGTCGAGATCGCCGTCGTCGAGGTTAACCAACTCCGACACTCGCAAGCCGCTCGAATACATCAATTCCCACATAGCCAAATCGCGCAAGCCGAGAAATCCGACGGGCGCGGCCGCCAGCAACCTTGCGGTTTGGTCGACGTCCAGTACCGTCGGTAGCTTCCGCCGTTGCTTCGGCGCGCGTACATTTTTGGCGGGATTCGCATCCATCACGCGGCGCTCGATCTGATAGGTAAAGAAAGCGCGCAATGAAGACAAACTGCGCGCAAGTGTTTGACTGCTTTTCCCTCGCCGATGCTGTTTAGCGATAAAACCGCGAATAAGCTGATTGTCGATTGCGCGCCATGCCAACGAATTGATGTTCCTCAGGTGATCGAGAAACTGGATCAAGTCGGATCGGTAGGCCGCTTGTGTGTGAGGAGAATGGCGGTTGAGCGTGACAATATAATCGTCAATATCCGCAAGGAGCCCATCGCACGTCGGACGCGAGCTGGCGGAAAAGCCAAGTTTGGCCATATTGCGCTGCTTAACCGTTATGGCTACGCGCGACCCACGGGTCGACGATGAGCGCTACGATGTCGCCCAGATTCGCCAAAAACTCAGTTCCCATATTTTCGTCGAATCTAGCGTTATCGTGACTGCTAATGACGAGAACGCCGTCCCAATCCTTCCCTGACAGGGGCAACACAACCGCCGATCCGGATTGCGTCTCACTACCAAATAATGACCGTATCTGACTTTCGGTCAAAGTGCCGCAGTGCGGGAGCCCGGACTTCAGCACTGCGGCAAACGACGCCCGTTCCGGGCAATCGCCGCCAACGAATTCAGGTACCTCGGCCGATTCAACGAAAGATGGGCTCGCGAATATCAGCGTTCGCACGTTGTCAGCATGAAATTCTTGCGCCAAACGGTCGCCCAGCGTCGCAAAAATCGCCTGCGGCCCCGCCGCTTGCATCAATGCAAGGGCGAGTCGATGGATGCGTTTGATGAGCTGTTCATTGGTTGAAGCGAAGGCCACTAAGTCATCAAAACGGGTTTTCATGCGCTCATTTTCGTCGCGCAACGCCGAAATCTGGCGTTCCACCAGAGATACCGCGTCGCCGGTAACATGCGTGATCTCGATGTCTCGAAGTACATCCGGGTAGACGGTGAAGAAATCCGGGTGGGCCCGCAAATACTCAGCGACAATTACGGCGCTAGGCTCGCCAGTGGCCGCGGTCACGCCGTCTTCATTTTGCAGTTTCATAGGTCTATTATACCGTTGAACACGTGCGCCGCGGGACCCGTCATATACACCGGTTCGCGTTCCACACCCGACCATTCGACGCGCAAGATCCCGCCTGGCAGTTCGACCTCGACCACTGCATCAAGTTGATGCCATAAACGACCGACTGCAACTGCCGCGCAGGCGCCGGTTCCGCAAGCCAGGGTCTCACCGACACCCCGTTCGTATACCCGTAATTTTATCCGCGCACGGTCGATTAGCTGTACAAATCCAACATTCACCTTGGACGGGAAAAATTCGTGCCCCTGGCATGCTGCTCCAATCGTCGATACTTCGGCCGTGGAGATGTCCGATACCAGCATTACCGCGTGCGGGTTTCCGATCGACACGCAACCAAACTCATAAGCGTCGCCGTTGACAACGATTTCATAGCGCTCCCGTTGTTCACCACCGGCGATCGGGACCTTGTCCGGCGCGAACAAGGGCCGTCCCATGTCCACTCGAACGGCACTATCTGCCTCAAACGCGAGTTCGTATGCGGCGCCATCAATTTCCAAAAAAAGCGTATCCCCCTTAACCTCTCCGGCATCGCGTAGATAACGCGCAACACAACGCACGCCGTTGCCGCAATGCTCGGCGCCGCTACCGTCGGCATTGAAGACGGAATAGCGAGCCAAGGTTTGCGACAACGAAGAGCGCTCTAGCACCAGGATCTGGTCGCAGCCGACGCCATAGCGGCGATCGGCAAGCCGCGCCAACGATGCGCCATCGAGCCTAACAGATGATTTTCGTTCATCCACAACAACGAAATCATTACCTAGGCCGTGCATTTTTGTAAACGGTATCAACATCCCACCACGCCGCGTCAAAATTAAGTCGATATAAGACGAGGGTCGTGCATCTTCGCGACCCCCATCGATTCTCTAGGCGACCTCTGATTAATTGTGGGACAGTCGGATAGCCGCGTGAATGCGTCCCGATCAAGGCGCGGATCGCCGCCAATAGCGGGGACTCTTGGCAAGATCCGCAACGTCGAGCTGGGCGCATTCAAGCGCCAGACGACGCGCCATGAATTCAGAGGTCCGCGGAAAAAGTGTAACCGAACTAGCCTCAGCGCGACCCACCGACGTTGTTTCGCTTGTCCTGGTCCGTTTGGTCGTATGCAACTTTCGCCTACCTAGTGAATTGGCGTGATCGCGTATCCGCGTTTATTTAGTAGGTCCAACACGCCGCCAATTCCAGGCAAATGCAGTGCGCCAATAGCGATGAAGGCACCCCCTTGTTGCAAATGGGGCAACATTCGCTCCGCCAATCGGATATTACGCTGCCACAGCAAACTATCCATGAAACGGTCATGCATTGGTGAGCGATAGCGCATCGACATGCGCATCATAGCGTCAAGATCTTGAGCGAGGTAGTGGCCAATCATTTCTTCGATTTCCGTTTGAAATTCATCGTAATGGCACACCGCCTCTGCGAGCAGATCCCGTTGATCCGACATCGTCAAACGCTCGAACACGTCAACCTGCTCCTTAATACTTTCCAAGCCAAATACAGACTTGCCACCTTGCTCGGCGAGCGTAAGCAACAAAAGATCGAGGGGCGCGCCCGCCTTGCCGGGTGGTAACGAGAGTGTCGTAAATGCCGACCAAGGCTTTAATCGCCGTGCGACCTCTGCACTCACACCGTAACGGCCAAGCAATTCTACCGCGTCATCGAATAGATCCGGGTCAATATCTTTTTCAAGGCTTTGGCTACCGCTGTAATACATCGCCGCCGACATCTCCAATATCGCGTCAGCATCGAGTAACACTTCCATACCGAAACTGTCGCTGCCTTGGAAAATCTCCGCGACCTTTGGCGGCAACTCAGTGACCCGCGGATCGGACAGGTGGATGGTCCCGAAAACATGACTTATGGAATGGCCTGGAGATTCAACGCGCCACAAAATGCCGTGCGCAAAAGGCGCGTTCTTATATTGGGTCGAGGACGGTATAAGTTCTGGACACTCAAGCGCCGCCGCACAGTGACCTACTACGATGACCAATAATGCGACTGCCAGCGCTAAGACGCTACCGAATTTTGGGCGTCGTGGCGCGAACAGTGGCCGTTGGTTACGCGCCATGTACTGAGTACATCGTTGCATTGTTCCCCTATTGTTATCAAAATCATTCGATAATGGTCTTTGGAATATTTGCCACGCGGTGCAAAAAATATCAGGGCTTTTCTGCTCGGCACAGACAATCTACGCCGGCGTGTCGTCGCCGAGATCGAGTTCTTGTGCTTGTGTTTGTCTAATTTTCCCGATGCTCTCTGTTGCCGCAATCCAGCGCCTATCATTGATTAATTGATCAAGTGGCCCGGGGTGACCCTTGCCATGCATACGCATCAATCTAACCTGCGTTACGGGCTCCACGGGTGCTCGGAAACTCGACAGCAACCGCTCGGTGCCGCTGCGATCGTTACATAGCAGGATGATGTCACAACCAGCGCCAATCGCCACAGCTGCACGCTCATCGATATCTCCGCCGCGTGCCGCACCGGACATATGAAGATCGTCACTGAACACGATCCCCTGGAACGCTAACTCCTGTCGCAGAATATTTTTCACCCAGACCGCGGAAAATCCGGCGGGTTCGGTATCAACTTTCGGATACAAGATATGCGCTGGCATGACGCCTTCGATAGCAGACGCCAGGAGCCGAAACGGCGTCATATCGGTGTTTGCAATATCGTAATAACTTCGATTGTCGACCGGTAACGTGACATGGGAATCCGTCGCGACGGTTCCATGCCCTGGAAAATGCTTGCCCACCGCGGCCATGCCAGCTTGGTGCACGCCATTGACGTAGGCGCGTGCGATGCGAGCGACACACTGCGGATCGTGGTGAAAGGCACGATCATTGATAACCGCACTGCGCGGATTGCGTAAATCGAGCACCGGTGCGAAGCTAAAGTCGACCCCGACGCTGCGTAATTCGATTGCCATCGTCCAGCCGGATTGCTCTGCGGCGGTCAAAGCGACAGCCGGATCGTCGTCATAGAGCGCGCCAATTGCCGCCGCCGACGGCAATTCGGTAAATCCGCGCCGAAAACGTTGGACCCTGCCGCCCTCATGATCAACCGCGACGAGCAGCTTTGGCGACCGGAGCGCGTGCAGCTCGTTGATAAGCGCATGGATCTGTTCTGGGTTTTCGTAATTTCGCGAAAACAATATGACGCCGCCGACCAATGGGTGACGTAAGATTTCCCGATCGACATCGTCCAACTCGACGCCGTCAAAGTCCGTCATTAAAGGTCCGAGGGTCATTGCTAATTTTGCAGCCCGCCCCGCTTAATTTGCAAGCTGTCCCGCAATTTGTCGCCGAGAATATTGACTGCAATTACGATCGAAAACAACGCCACGCTCGGACCAATAACCATATGCGGCGCAATCAATAGATAACGCGTTCCATCCTTAATCATCGCACCCCACGACGGGGTCGGCGGTTGCACACCCAGACCGAGAAATGATAGGCCTGCCTCTGCAATGATGACAGCGGCAATCGCAAATGTTGCCTCGACGATAAGGGGTGCCAGGATCAAGGGGAATATGTGCCGCCGACATATCGTAACGACCGGCGTCCCAAGCGCGTGCGCGACGACCACGTGTTCGCGATGTTTGACACTCAGCGTTTGGGCCCGAGCCAGACGCGCAAAACCGACCCAACTAACGATTGATAGCGCGATCAATACATTGCCGACACCCGGTCCAAGCACCGCAGCGAGGGCAATTGCCAGAAGAATTCCGGGAAACGCGAGAAAAATGTCCATTACGCGAACCCCAATCAGGTCGATCAACCCCCCATGCCAAGCGATAAACATACCGAATATCGTGCCGACTACGAGTGAGATGGCCACGACGACGAATGAAACCGTACATGACACCGTCGCCCCGAGAAGAACTCGCAGCGCGATCCCTCGCCCGAGATCATCAAAACCGAGCAGGGCGTCTGCGGACGGTGCCAAAAATGTACGCTCAAGATCGATCGTGTTCGCGTCACCGATCACGACCGGTGCAACCAGTGCGACGAGAGCCCAGCCCATCACAATCAGCAAGCTGGTAATTGTGGTACCGCGCATAAACGTTCTATTCAACGCCGATCTTAGGATCAATGCGTGCATATATTAAATCGGTCAGGGTGTTTACGACGACGTAGGCTACGCTAATGACCAGCACACAGGCCTGGACCAACGGATAATCCCGACGTTGTATGGCCTCGATCGTAAGCTGTCCGATCCCCGGCCAGGCAAAGATCATTTCGGTAATCACGGCCCCGCCAAGCAATGCGCCGAGTTGTAGGCCAATGACGGTCAATACCGGCAGCGCTGCATTGCGCATCGCATGATGGCCAACGATTGCCACGGCGCTCAGGCCACGCGCGCGGGCCGACACGATATATTCTTCCGCCAATACCTCAAGCAAAGATGCGCGCACCATGCGCGACAATATTGCCGCGAGCGATGCACCCAGAGTCACTGCCGGCAGAATAATCGACACAGGGCGGTCCGCTCCGCTTACCGGAAACCAGCCAAACCCGATCGAAAAGACGATGATGAGCAACGGACCCAGTAGAAAATTTGGGATCGAAACACCTAGCAGCGAAATCGTTGCGGCGATCGAGTCCCAAATAGTATTCGGGCGCAATGCAGCCACAACCCCCAACGGTATCGCGATCAAAATTGCGATGCCCAAGCTGGCGAGCGCGAGGACGAATGTCCACGGTATCCTTTCCGCCACCACCGCCGAGATGGGCTTTTTGGAATACAGCGATACACCAAAGTCAAAGGTCATGAGACCCCGGTGAAATTCCAACCACTGATCGATCAAAGGTGCGTCTAGTCCAAGCTCGGCCCTGAGATGTGCACGATCGGCAATACTCGCGGATTCACCCAACATCACTTCAACGGGATCACCCGGAACCAGATGCAGCAGGATGAACGTGATCGACGAAACGCCGAGCAAAACAATCGCTGCGGTAATTAATCTATGAGCGGTTATTGTTCCCATCATTCCCCACGCAATCAACCGTTCGCGCGCGGCCGCCAGCTTATATCGAACGACGGCCAGCAGCCAAGCAGCAATTGAAAATCACCGTCGATAAGCCGGCACGCACGGCGGCACTGACAGACGGCCCAATGCCATCGGGACATTAGCGGCCCACTACCGGCTATGTCGGCCTGTGCTAAAGTTGCGCCAGATCCCGTCTCCACACCGCAAGGAATACTGAGTGGCCCGTTACCAATTCGACGATGTCGGTCAACCGAGCAACTGGATAGAAAATACCACGCAGATCGCCCAATTGGTCGTGCGATCCGTTGGTTTCATTTTGATGTTTGTCGGCTTGTGGATTGGGCTCAAGGTCATTAACGAGGCATGGTCGCTTTACCAACAGCCACAGAACATTGAACGTTTCGCACGTGCGATCGAAATGGGTTCAAATCTTGATAAGGCCTTGTCGGCAACCAACACGCGTAAATCTCCCATCGACCCTACGATGCCCAATGCAACCGGCGACCAAATACAAGAAATCAACGAAGCACTGGGATTTCGATTGTCGTATTTCGTCGCCTGGGTTATTGCGATCTTATTGCTGATGCTGGTCGGGAGACTTTCAATCGCGGCAATAAAGACCGGTGGTGAACTTGCACTTTATGATTTACAGATAAAACATTTCGCGAAGGTATTGATCCGGCAGGCGACCGGAAAAACGAATGAATTTCCGCCGAACGCCTGAGTTCAACGGGTACCTAGGCCCCGATCACCGCGTGCCGCACGGCCGGACGGTTGTCGAGTGCCCCGCTTCACGGCCTTGCCACCCAATCCGTTAACGCGTCTTCGGTATTCGCCGTTGTTCTCGTTCGCGCGGTCACGCGGTCTTGCTCGTCGTCGCGCGCCCTCGCCAGGCGCATTCGACCCTAGGTCGCGTCGGCGTTGCGTTGCCGTATCGCCTCGACGGTCGCGGTCCTTCCGATTTAACGTCCGCCGAAGTTCACGCCGTTCGGCGGGCGTACGATCTTGCCATTGCCGACGAATTTCTTGGCGGCGATCCGCAGGAAGCCTTTTGTAACGCTGAAACGTTTCTCGCAAGCGCTCCCGTTCTGCCATCGGCAAAGACTTGTAGCGCCGTAGACCCTCGAGTACACGTTGTCGACGGACCGCCGACATATTCTTAAGTTCTTGTCGATGCCGACGCACTTGCTGGCGCTCAGCGCGCGACATCGAAAGCCATTTCCGGGTACCACGCAGTAGTGTCTGCTGACGCTCCGCCGAATATTCGTTCCAGTTAGACTGAGCATGGCCAAGGATCCGCTGCTCTTGTGCGCCAAGCTCCTCCCACGGAATCACCGTCGTATTCATGGCCAAGCTACACCCCGGCCAAGCGCAGAGTATTAGCAGCCATGCGGCCGGATTACTCAGGCACATCGAGATCTCCAGCGTTTTGCCCGCTATTGTCATTGGCGTGATCGTCGAACATCCACGGTTCGAGTATTACGCCATCGTCGTCGGCCCATTCGGATAAGAATTCGAGCAGCTCGAGCTCGATTTCGGGACTGTCCTCGGCGGACGTGTTGAGCCCCAATAGCGCAATAATGGGGACGACCGCCCATCGCCAGTTAACCTGCGTATCCTCTGGCATCGAGCCATTGATAAAACTCCAACTCCTCGATCAGTTCCAGCTCGCCGTCGGCCAAGGCAAATTCGATAAGCGGGACGTCGTGTTCTAACGGTGGCAAAGACCCACCGGGCACACGCAATAATATTGCCAACATTGCCATTGATGCCGCGAATGCAACGGCTGGCGCGAAACGCAAATTGAACGTCGGCCGCACGGATGCGCGCGCGACGGCCGCCCGGCGGATCTGGGCAAGCTGCGCCACAGTCGCACCGTCCATCGCCTCAATATCGGCGTCCAAGTCGCACCTGACCCGCCTGAGAAAGTCGTCGTCAGTCAATTTCATGACCGTGTCCATCGCCTCTATCCAGTTTAGTTCGCAGCGATCGCAGTGCTCGTGAATAATGGGTTTTGACGCTGCTGGCTGAGCAACCCATAGCCAGTGCGGTCTGGTTAACGTCCAGCCCCTCCCATATGCGCAGTAGAAACGCTTGCTGTTGCCGCAGTGGCAACGCGTGCAGGGCTGGTTCGAGGCGCTCCATCAACTGGTCGGTATGGGTTCGTTCTTCAGGCTGCCTCGCTTTGATATCAGGATAGTGCTCCACACCATCTGCAGGGATTTGTTGTCCCGCTTCAATCCGAAAAAATCCCATGACGCTACGCCGTACTTTTTTGCGTCGATGCCAATCCACAATCCGGCTCTGCAGTATACGGTAGAAAAGCGGCCCCCAATCGTCCGTACACCGGTGCGCATATTTTTCGACCAGCTTGATCATCGCATCCTGTACGAGATCGAGCGCGTCATCGCGATTTCCCGTTGCGATCTCCGACATCCGAAAGGCGCGACGCTCGATAGCTGCCAGGAACTGGTTAAGCGCCTTCGAATTGTCCAGACCATTCCCCCTGTTAGCGGTCGCAGATCCATCATCGCGTGTACGCCACCGTATGCAAGCGTTGACGGCGACCGTCCCAGCGATCGGTCCGCGCGTTGATGACGCCGCGGATTAGCGTGCCCGCGCCGCTGATCGCGCGTTACACGCCCAATCATGGCCGCGCCGGTCGATCGCACCGCCGGGATCGGTAGAGACCATTGGCGACCGATTACATGTCGTAATTATGCGCCTGGCCCAAAACAGTGCTGTGACTATCACGATACGCTCCTGGATTAGGGGGAGTAATGACGCTACATCCCTAACAACGCACGGGCGCGACTTCGGTTGACACAAACATCGCTCAAGGTGCGCGATCACTCCTTAATATCTGATTTATCAATGTATTTTTTAAAGCCTTATAAATCTTAACCACACTCTGGCACACGGCCCTAAACGCTTGGAAGCCAGATTCAACAGCCGCGTCGCCCGGAACGGCAATAGCCATATGATGAAGCCGCGTAGGACCGCCTACCCTTCAACGATATTCACTGGCGTTCCCGTCGCAATCCGATCGAACAGTCGAACGATATCGGCGTTGCGCATTCGGATACACCCGCGCGAACCGGGTCGCCCCAATGCCGTGTCATCGGGCGTGCCATGAATGTAGATATAGCGCGCCTTAGAGTCGAACGTACCGCTATCGTTACGTCCGGCCTCGATCCCGCGCAACCACATTATCCGGGTCAAAATCCAGTCCCTCTCCGGGTACAGCCGCCCCAGGTTATCGTCGTAGACCTCTCCGGTGGATTGCCGCCCAACGAACACCGTATTGATGCGGCAACCCGCACCAATCTTTTCATCAACAATGTGTTGTCCCCGCGGCGTGCACTCGCTGTCCATTGACTCGCCGGGTCCATTCACGGACGTTGACACGGAATACGTCTCGCTCGGCTCCGCAGCGTGCAAAACCACCAGAGTTTGTTTTTTCAAATCAATGACGATAGCGTCGCTAGTCATCGGGTGAAATTCGCTGTACGTCGATCAAACCATCATAGTAACCGTCAAGTCCGGTGTCATACCCGCGGATGGAATCGTGAATTATCAACGTATTATCCTCGTACCACAGCGGTACATAGGGCAGATCGTTGAGTAAATGTCGTTGAATAGCACGATACGCTGCGGCGCGTTCGCGCATATCGGTGACGATTTCCGCTTGTTCTATCAATCGGTCAACGCTGTCGGCGCGGTAGCGGCCGCGGTTCGCGCCCTTTGGCGGGACCGAATCACTGTGAAAGGCGTAGCGGAAAATATCAGGTTGTTTGAGACCAACCCACGATAGGCTATACATTTGAAATCGACCCGCCTTCACGTCCGCGTAAAACGTTCCCCAATCATAACTAGAAATTTCCAGCTCGATCCCGACACGCCCAAGTTGATCCTGGATAGCAGTGGCAATGCGCAAACGAAAATGATCACTGGACGTCTTGTAACTGAGTCGTAACGGTCGGTTTTCGTTGTAACCCATTGCGGCAAGAATCTTCCGCGCCCGCCTTGGGTTATATTCGATTGCCGCCAAGTCTGGGTGGCCAGCCCAATGGTCGGGCGTGAAAATCGCCTGTGCGAGGCGCGCGCGACCGCCAAAGAGGTGGCGCGTAAGCGCCTCTCTATCGATCGCATGCGCGATTGCTCGACGCAGCTGTCGTTGCCCCACCTCCTTGTCGTTCAGATTAAAGCCCAAATAAGTGAAGGTCGTCCCTGGACGATGAACAGCACGGATGCCGTCACGGCGCGCGAGCCAATCGACCAGCTCCGGGGTCATCGATCCCTGCATTAAATCAATCTCGCGATGCAGCATCTTAAGCGCACGCACCGTCGAATCCCTTACCGTAATAAACTCGACCACCTGGTCATCTCGCGTCCGCCGTAAACGCAACTTCGCATCACCCGGCGTACCCTCCACGGCGAACGGTCCGCTGCCAATGGGCCGTTCGAGGCCAGTGTGGCGCTCCGCGATCAAGTTCGCCGGCATGATGCCGATCACGAGCAGCCCTGGGAATAACGGATCCGGCAAGCGGAGATGGAAATCGACGACCAGCGGCGATGGCGCGTCAATCGATTCGATATTCTCGAGTGACCCGCGGTGCGGCGAAGCGGTTTTAGGATCGAGAACCGAGCGGTATGTTGCCACAACATCAGCACTGCTGAGCGCGGCTCCGCTATGGAAATATTGTGACTGTTTAAGATAAAAGCGATAGTGCACCGGTGACACTTGCTCCCACTTGGCTAACGACGGAATGGGTCGATGGGTATCGTCAAAGTCCACCAGCGCCTGATAAATCAAACGCGTAATCCGGTAAGAGGTCGCATCGGTCGCGAAGCGCGGATCGAGAGTAACCGGCGGCGTCGCCAAACCAAAGCGTATCACCGCCGGATCTCGCTCCGCACAACCCCCGATCAAAACGAGGATCCCAACCAGCACGAATCGGTGCTTAATGGCGATCAAATACCGCAATAGATTCGACATGGGAGGTGTGCGGAAACATATCCAGGACGCCCGCCGCAGCCAACACAAAGCCATGGCGTTCAACGATATCTTTGCAATCGCGCGCCAGGGTCACGGGATTACAGGAGATGTATACGATCCGTTGCACCGCGCTAAAATCCAGCTCGCTAACGACCTTGTCCGCGCCTACCCGCGGAGGATCGAGCAACAATTTGTCGATCCCGTCCATATTTATCTTCAATAATTCACTCGGGTCAGCCAGATCCGCGACTTCGAACGTGCAATTTTCGATATTGTTCCCCGTTGCGTTTGCATCGGCTCGGCGAACTAGCTCGGCGCTACCTTCGAGGCCGACGACGTAACCCGCGTTGCACGCCAGCGGCAGGGAAAAATTGCCGAGACCACAGAACAGGTCCAGGATCCGGTCACTACTGTGGACCTCTAGTTGCTGCATGACCAACTCGATCATCGCGCGATTGATGTCACTGTTTATTTGGGTAAAGTCAGTCGGCAAGAACTTTATCTCAATCCCCCGAACGCAATAGCTGAGCTCGACTGTATCGTGATCCAACGCATGCATCGTGTGCTCGGCGCCCGGCTGGAGATAAATACCAATCCCTGTGCGTTGCTGGAATTTCGCCATCAAGGTGAGGTCTTCGTCGCTAAGCGGCGCCAGGTGGCGAAACACAAGGCCGACGGTTTGGTCGCCCACCGCGACCTCTATCTGCGGTATCCGATTGGAAATCGACAAGCTGTTGATCAGGTGCCGCAAATCACCCAAGCGGTGACCAACCGACGGGTGCAAAACCTCACAGGCACCGATGTCAGCAATATACGGGGCAAATTTCTCCCTAAATCCGACCAGAGCGCCGCCTTTCTTTTGCACGAATTTCACGCCGAGCCGCGCTTTACGACGATAACCCCACTGCGGCCCGCGGAGCGCCGGCAATCGTTCACGAGGACCTATGCCCGCATGGTGCTGCAACATTTCGAACAGCACGGATTCCTTGTGCTCAATCTGCTTATCAGCGGATAAGTGCTGCAAGGTGCAGCCACCACACACCCCCGCATGTCGACATTTCGGCTCGACCCTGTCCGGGCTCGCTTCCAGTACCTCCTCGACCACCGCTTCGTCAAAGCTCCGACGACGTCGAACGGTTCGCGCAATGACCTTCTCATTTATCAGCGCACCGGTGACAAACACCGTCTTACCATTAATCCGCCCGACACCGCGCCCTTCGTGCGATAGATTATCGATATCAATCGCAAATGGCGGCCGCCGTTTGTGTCGCCTCATGGTGAATTCGGCTCCTTGCGCACGTTAATCAATCTGCGATCCTTATGTCCCCTACCGGCCAGGCCGCGAGAAACTCGGCAAAATGGGGTTTTTGCGCATCAGCGAGAAACGATCTCATCCGCTGCAACTCCGCCTCGAATTGTGCTTCCAGCAAGTGCCCGCGCATACGTTCAAAGCTGAGGTAAACCAAATAAGTATTTAGCACGTCGGTTTCGCAGTAATCGCGGATCGCCTTGATCTCTCCATTGAGATATTGCGACCAGACATCCTTCCCGGTCATGCCAAGCTTACCGGGATAGCCGAGCAGTGTGGCGATGTCATCCAGTGGCGCCACCGCCCGGCCCTGATAACCAGAAATAACGTCCATCAAATCGATATGGCGCCAATGGAAGCGACCGAGGTAGTTGTTATAGCGAAAGCTCGGATCCTCCGCGCCCGTGTCCCAATAACGCGGCGCGCTGATGCCATGTTGCAAGGTCCGGTAATGGAGCACCGGCAGATCGAATCCGCCGCCATTCCACGAGACCAACACCGGGGTATATCTCTCGATCCCCTCGAAGAACCGGCGGATCAGCTCCGGCTCGGACGAATCCTGCTCGCCCAGAGACCACACGGACAACCGATCTTCGCAGCGCAGGACCGCTGCTATGGCCACGATCTTATGCAAATGAAGGCGTAAGAAATTCGAGCGACCGTTGGTCTCCTGCTGCCGTTTGCTGAACATGATATTCGCGACATCTCGGTCTTCGAGCCCGTCGATCTTCCACAGCCGACGCGCACCTTCAACGTCGGGCACCGTTTCAATATCGAATACGAAGACATTCATCCAAAAAGCCCCCAGCGGCGACTAGAGGTCACGGAGCCACAATCCACACGATCGCCGTTCACTTCTGCTGCCATTTGCCACCACTGTTGTACCACCATCCCTGTGGGGCATTACCCACCCAGCGTTCGGCGAAAATTCCACGGATATCCTTTTTCCATTCAGGGTGAGCATTGGCCTTCGCAATTTCGCCGTAGAGGCGATTTCGATCCGCGTTCTCGTCGGCCACAAGCTTCTTAACCACGTTTCGCTGTTTCAGCGGCACCACTTTCGGATCACGCAAGATGATAAGCCCGGTCGCCGACATACCAACCGCGCCTGAATGGTAATGCGGTTTCAATTGACGGTGGCGCTGCGCCATTGCGCTACGCAATACATTGATCGCCGGTGTGGAAATATTGATATCGGGCTGCTGCGCGTGTGCGACCGGCAGCACAATTTGACCGATGTCCGACCACAGCGCGATAAGCGTCGATACTGGCACCTCTATCGCGCCGGTTGGCGCACCGCCTGTCGGTGCTGAGGAGTCTTGCACATCCGGATCATCACGGCCATAGACATCCTTGACAAAGACATCAGCGGCGCGCTCGGCCGCGGATTCGGGAAAATAGACGTTGACGGTGACACACGCCGCCAAGCATACGCCTAAGACCACGATGAAAAGCTGACGTGTTTTCATAATAATTCTCCGATTACTCCAAGCACAGAATTCTCTAGCGCTGCCCTTCGCCGAAGTTGAGTTCCCATTTTCCGCGGGCAATCTGCTTGATCCCATCGACAAGTGTTTGCCACTTGATCCGACGACCCGAACCTTTCACATCGATCCATGGTGGCAAAAGTCCACCACGGGTTAGTATGTAGAAATTGCCATCCGGTGCGTTCTCAACTCCACTCATTAAACAGTGTCCACTAATCAATCGACAGCCGATTCCCAAACGACCGTAGGAATAATTGGCGACCAATCCAAGCCATCCCTGTGCCAGCCCCGTAGCGGTGCCTGCACCTAGGCGCCCCAGATTATTGACCGCCTGTTGGCTAATACGGTGTGGCGTGTCATCACCAATTGGGGTAGCAAATGACGCGTCGAATTCGATCGGCTGCCATGCCTGGAGCACTAGGTCGGTGATCTCCCCATCCAGGCGGCCGGTGATGTTACCAAACGAGAATGTGTGGGACAGTGCCTCCAAATCCAATTGCTCGAGCCTAATGTTCGCTGATAATACCGGCACCGTCGAGAGCAATTCGTCGATCCGCAATTGTCCGATGACGATACGTCCATCGAATACCTTGACCTCCAGATCGCCGTCCATTTCGAGTCGATTCGCCGAATAGGTCAAGCGCGGAATAGTACCGGAGAGTTTACCCGACATCGGCGTCCATCCGAACGCCGAGGTGACCGCGCTAAGGGTGATCGGGCGGAGCGTGCCAGACAACGATACGCTCATCTGTGGAGAACCGAAATCCACTAGTTCAAGGGCATCCATATGGAATTCGCCATCAAATATCGCCACGTCTCGCCAGCTGGCGATCTTGATATTCCGATCGTTTGAAACCCAGTCAATCCGGCCAGGGCCCATCTGAATTTGATACAATGAAGCACCGGTCCATGAGATATTCGACTTGCGCAGATCATGACCGGCGTGTAAGACGATTTCTCCATCGAACCCATAGAGCGAGAAACGGCCGGCCTCATCATCGAAAGTGACGTCATCGAACCCGAGCACAAAATTATCGAATTGGTCAGCTGATCCAGTAACAGCGAGGTGCACTGCGCCGGCGATTTCGAGCGACCCGAACACTGTATCCAATACGACAGGTTGCAGATAAGTCGCATAGAGCCTGCTCAAATCTGGCGTATCCAGTGCGAAATCGAGCTGCCCCCAGCCTGGCGCCGGCGCAAGCGCAAGATCGCCGGACAAGCGCATCGCGACGATACCCGGATGCGAAAAATTGACGTTGACGATGCGCACCTCACCGGAAGCCAAACGTATGATTCGCGCGGAAAGGTCGATCGGTCCATCTTGCACCTCAAGATAGAATCCCGGTTTGATCCCGCCGAGCGTGAAGCCAGGCTCGATATAGGCCGCACCCGCGTCCATCGAAAGACTAAATTCTAGATCGGCACCGGACGCAGTACTGAAGTAGACCGCCGTGAATTCCATCGCCACGTTTTCCGCCACATTGACCCCATTCAAGTTGAGGTTCGCAATTTTTCCGGTCATGTTACAGGTGGTTCTGCCCGTGCCCGCGGCCCGGCACTTGGCGCGCAAGGAAAGCGTGCCGGTTTGGATATCATGCTCGGCCACGACCGGCGATTGCAATGCAAGCACGTTATGCAGGAGCGATAATTCAAATCCATCGAGGTCCACTACTACCTGCATCGCTGCGTGCGTTTTATCCACACCGAATTCAAGCTTCGCGGTACCCAAATCACCGTTTCCTTCAACGACCAAGCG
>SMVB01067035.1_pt1 | contig 17864 bp, 15 predicted proteins | sample 2456461 | NCBI WGS metagenome assembly SMVB01 (sample SAMN11095934, study PRJNA526329) | marine sediment metagenome | biome: Marine sediment; feature: Surficial sediment; material: Deep marine sediment; isolation source: Hadal surficial sediment | place: Pacific Ocean | collected 2014-05 | depth...
TAGTCGAGCCTGAAAAAGCCTATTTGGCCACCACAGCATAGCCGTGATGCGGTGGCTTGAGGGTAAATCCCGTTAAGTACGCCCAGAAGGAAGCCATTTTCGGGGCCAATAAAAACAACCTCATCCACTTCCTGAAGTTGAACGCAGCGGCGGCCATCAGGACGTTGATCTGGTCGCCTTCAAACCCCTTGAGGTAATTTCGATTCAACCGGTGATCTGACTTCAGGTGACCAATCACCGGTTCAATACCCGCCCGCTTTCGAAAGCGCTTTCGCATCAGTGCCTTGTAGGCACTGTCGGTATCCCGTGTCGTAGTGCTCGGCCTGATGATCCGGGTATCGTTTATTTTGCTTTTCCCTTTGTAGCCTCTGTCGCATAGTCCAACCGCTGGCGTCAGCTTGTTGAGACGTTTTAATTGCAGGAGTACTTCCGGCAGGGTATGGCCATCGAATTTGTTGGTATCAAAGGCCATGGCGCCGACAATAATTTTGGAATCCCGGGTTGTTGTTATGGAGACCTTGGTACCAAACTCATAGCGCTTATGCTCTTTACCTTTGCTCATGCAGTACACATGAGGTTCGTGCAGGCTATACAATTTTTTCTTGTCCCCGCGTTTTTGGTTCAGACCGCGGTGGAACAATGCGAAGTCTTCTGCCAGATTTTCCAGAATGGTGGGTGGCAGTTTACGCTCTAATTCCCGCACTAAACGACCAGTAATAGTCTTTAGACGCTTGACCGCTTTTCGCGCTTTGGCACGATTCCTGGGGTGTCCCGCAAAACGACATTCCAGCTTTCTTTGCTTAATTTCTTTTGCATAACTACGGCGAAGTTTTATCCCCTCTTTCCGGGCCAGCTTCAGGCAACGTACAATAATTTTCCGGTACAGCTTTGCATCGGTCGGAAAGGTGATGTTTTTTTCCTGTACGGTGGTGTCAATACAGACTTCCTCTTCGACCGCTTTCTCACCATGAATGGTGATGGAGGACGCCAGTATTTTCTCAAATCCTTTTTCACCCACTCGTTTGCGAAAGTACACCAGGTCGGAGGGGTCACAGGGGAATGACCATTGGAATTCGACCTCCCCACAAAACGCCTGGTAATACGGATTTTGTACCCAGTGTTGCACGATAACCTCGTCGCTGACATTTTCCATGTGCTTGAGAATAGACAAGCCCACCATCAAACGTATGGGCTTGGCAGGTCTGCCAATCGGTGCATACAACGGTGCAAACTCTGACTCAAAAAAGTCCCAGGGTATGGTTCGTGCAAGGTGTAACAGGGGGTGTTTCGGATTGAGTTGATCCATCAATCCGGCGGCCATAAAACTCATTTGGCTGTGATCGGGGGAAGAATCTTTCATCGAAGAGCCACCTCTATTTCGACCAGATTTAGTTTGAAATACGCTTGAAACTGGTCGAAATTATCTCACAAATACAATTTATTATCTAACATAATCAATAGGTTATGTGTTTTTCAGGGTCGACTAATTATGCAAAGTTGGCAAACCGATTTGGTAAACCTGTCCCTCAGCCTGGGGATGAAAAACAGCTTCAGGCATATTAGCTCACTGAAGCATCTGCGTACCGTTACGCGCTTTTTGGACGGCACTGCAGGCCGTCTTTCACTGCCTCGAAATACCGTAAGGGAAAACGTCGAGATCCCCACGGCGGACTTCGATGCCGAGTGGATAAATCGCTCAGGCGCCGACAATCGTCGCGTCATACTCTACTTGCCCGGCGGCGCATTTGTATTGCGATTCCCCAATTTCCATACCGCCATGCTGAGCCGAATATGCCAACAAGCCGATGCATGTGGCCTTATGACCTACTACCGACTCGCGCCAGAACACCCTTTCCAGGCCTGCCTGGAAGACAGCCTGTTGGCGTATCAGTGGTTGCTTGATCAGGGAATTTCATCGGACAAAATTGCCATTGCCGGGGATTCGGCCGGTGGCGGCCTTACGCTGTCTACCCTGTTGGCTATCAGAGACCGGGGTATGCCTATACCCGCCTGCGGTTACATGTTGTCACCGCTGCTGGATACCGCCGACATGGCGCCATCGCGCTGGAAAAACGCATCGACCGATACAGCGCTGCCGCCACCCGGTAAACGTGCACTTAATCCGAGGCCTATGTATGTGGGCAGTGCTGATCCCGAAGATCCGCTGGTTTCCCCCATTCGCGGTGATTATCAGGGCCTCCCACCACTGTACGTCCAGGTCAGTGACAGTGAAATGTTACTCGATGACAGCCTGCGCCTGGCCAGGCGCTGCCAAATCTACAATGTGGATGCGAAAGTGGACATCTGGCGAAAAACCCCGCATGTGTGGCAGCTTTTTCCATTCCTGCCGGAAAGCCGGCAGGCCATGGAGAAGGCCGGTGCTTTTTTGCAGGCTCACATTCCGCAGGACCACTTTCCTCAGGGTCAATAGATGTATCAAGTAGACAGCGAAGACGCCAATTTTCTTTTTCTTGAAAATACCGACAGCCCCACCCATATCAGCCTTGTCTATCTGTACGATCAATCGAGCCTCGACGACAGTGTCGTGCGCTTTACGCATATTCTTCAGCATATTCGCAACCGCCTAAACTCCGCGCCGGTATTTTGCCATAAAATTCAGCGTACACCAGCCGACTTCGACTATCCGTACTGGATAGACGATGCTCAGTTCGACCTGGAATTTCACGTGTGCCACCTGGCGCTACCCCAACCGGGTGATTGGCGGCAATTTTGTATTCAGATCGCCAGATTGCACTCCCGGCCGCTGGATATGAATAAGCCGCTGTGGGAACTCTATGTGATTGAAGGACTGGATAAACTCGAGGGGCTTTCCCCCGGTAGCTTCGCACTCTATTTTAAGGTGCACCACTGTGCCATGGATGAGTTCACTGCCCTTGAGCTGGTGGAGTCGCTGCATGAGAGCAGTCCCAACTCGAGACAACATGAGCGCCCCCCGCAACAGATAGCACATTTACCGGCAACCGCCCCGCCCCTGCCAGAAATGCTCGCCCGCGGCGTCATCAACAATTCGTTCAAAACCATTCGTCTTTGCTATCAGTCGGTGGTCAATTTCAGAACAGTCTCAAAAATCATGACAAGAATGTCGATAAGGCTGGCGCACAGGCTGGTGAGCGGTGAAACTCTGTCGGGCAACCCGGAAACACGATTCGGGGGTCAATTGACAGCATCGCGGGTGTTTGAGGGTGGTTTTTACTCGAGAACAATACTTGATGACTATGTCAGTCAAATATCCGGCGCGACGCCCACCCACGCGATTGCGGCAATATGTGGTGAGGCGATGCGCCTGTACCTCAAAGCACACGACGAATTGACCGAGACATCTCTCAGCGCCTTATTGGAAGTCAATGTACGCAATGCCGGCGCTCACGCACTGGCCGGTAACCGTATAGCAATCAGGCAAATTCTGCTCAATACCGATATCGAGTACCCGCTCAGCCGTTTGCAGGCCATCGTCGCAACCAACCAGACCCTGCATTCCATGGAGGAGACCGAACTGACCAGTTTCAAACTTCGCTCTCTGTACGAGAACATACCTGCCCCCTGTTAGCCCTGATGGGAAAGCGGTCGAATCGACACAGAAGTTTCAATCGCCAATTGATGCACGGGGGCAACTGCGGTATCGCCGAAATCCAGGGTTCTAAAGACCCACTGTATTTGCTGGGCGCACAACTGGTCGGTTTTACCAGTGTTACACCCCTGTACAGCGGCTGCGGCTTGATGTTCACAGCCAGCGCATACTGCGACCGGGTGGGCATAACCTTTACCTCTGACCGAAGCATGATGCCAGACCCCGAGTTTATGCGTGAATGCCTGGATGCGGCGTTCAATACAATTGGTTAAGCATAAAAAACGGTTTGGTCATGTGCTGAACAGCGAAAATACCGCATAGTGAACACCATACGAACCATTCTACTTACAGGATACAGAGTTATGACAGACACACTGAGATTTGACGACAAGGTCGTTGTAGTAACGGGTGCCGGGGCCGGTCTGGGACGCTCGCACGCGCTGGACTTCGCCCGTCGCGGTGCCAAAGTTGTGGTTAACGACCTCGGCGGAGGCTCCCACGGTGAAGGCAAAGGCAGTGCTGCCGCCGACCTCGTTGTCGCGGAAATCGAAGCCTTTGGCGGTGAAGCCGTTGCCAACTACGATTCGGTGGAACAGGGTGAATCCATCATCCAAACGGCATTAGATAATTTTGATGGCGTTGATGTACTGGTGAATAACGCCGGCATTTTACGCGATAGCAGTTTTGCCAAAATGACCGATGAAGACTGGGATTTGATCTACCGGGTGCACGCCCTGGGCACCTACAAAGTCACCAAGGCGGCCTGGCCGATCATGCTGGAACAGGGCTATGGACGAATCGTCAATACTACGTCGGCGGCCGGTATTTATGGCAATTTTGGCCAGGCCAACTATGCTTTCGCCAAGCGCGGATTGATCGGCTTCACCAACACCCTGGCCATCGAAGGCGCTAAAAAGGGCATCAAGGCTAATACCATCGCGCCGATCGCCGGTTCCCGCCTGACGGAAACCATTTTGCCCAAGGAAGTCACCGAGGCCCTCAAGCCGGAATTCGTGACCCCCTTGGTGGTGAAGCTTTGCTCCAAGGAGAACCAGGAGAACGGCTCTCTGTTTGAAGTGGGCGCTGGCTGGGTGGCGAAATTGCGCTGGGAGCGCAGCCGTGGCGCATTTTTCGATCCCAATACCGAGCTCACTGCGGAAGCGATTGCTGCCGACTGGGATACGATTGGTGACTTCAGCGATGCGCAGCATCCCCGCACCATCCAGGATACCTTCGCTCCGGTATTTGGCAATCTCGGCATAGAAATGTAATTGGGAGAAACATCATGAACAAAGTACAAGTCGCCGGTGTCGAAATGGTGAAATTCGCCAAGCCGGGCAAGCAAGCCTCCTACCGCCAGATGGCCTCGGAGGCGATCAGGGGTGCAGTGAAAGAAGCCGGGATCGATCACAAGTTGATAGAGCAGGCATTCGCCGGTTATGTCTACGGTGACTCGACCTGTGGTCAGTATGCACTCTACGATGCGTTCATGACTGGCATCCCGGTCGTCAATGTCAACAACAACTGTTCCTCCGGCTCCAGCGCGATATTTCTGGCCAGGCAAGCGGTGCAAAGTGGCGCGGTAGAATGTGCCCTGGCCTTCGGCTTCGAAGAAATGCAGCCGGGTGCCCTGGGATCCCACTGGGATGACCGGGAGTCGCCCTTTGACAACTTTCTCAAGGTGCTGGATGAGATGGATTACCCCGATGCGCCTTTGGCGCTGCGCTGTTTCGGTGCGGCGGGCCATCACTACATGACCAAGTACGGTGCCAAGGCAGACCTGTTTGCCAAGGTGGCAGTCAAGACCCGTAAGCATGCGGCGCTCAATCCCTATGCCTTATTCACCAGCGAACTGACCGTGGAGCAGGTAATGGAGGCCCCCATGATGTACATGGATTTCCTCACCAAGTTCATGTGCTGCCCTCCCACTTGTGGCGCTGGTGCCGTGGTTCTGTGCAGTAAAGCTTTCGCCAAAAAACACAGTATTACCGCGGGCGTGGAAATCGTCGCCCAGGCCATGGCCACCGATACCCCGGCAACTTGGGACTGCCCCATCAACCTGGTGGGTGCAGACATGACCCGGCGCGCAGCCGAGCAGGTCTATGAAGCGGCAGGCATCGGTGTCGATGAAGTCGACGTGGTGGAACTGCACGACTGCTTTACCACCAATGAAGTCATCACCTACGAAGGCCTGGGCCTGTGCCCGGAAGGTGGTGCCACCGCGTTCGTGGATGACGGCGACAACACCTACGGCGGCAAATACGTGGTTAACCCCTCGGGCGGCCTGATGTCCAAGGGCCATCCGCTAGGTGCCACCGGCCTGGCCCAGTGTTATGAACTGGTTAACCAACTGCGTCATAACGCCGGTCACCGCCAGGTGCCCAAGGCCAATATCGCACTGCAGCACAATTTGGGTCTGGGCGGTGCTGCCGTCGTCACAATGTACAGGAGTCTCTGATGTTAGACAGAAGTAAAATTGGTCATGAGTTCACGGCTTTTTCTGCCGATGTGGAAAAAGGTCGCCTGAGGTTTTTCGCCAAGGCGATCGGTGAAACAAACCCGATTTATACCGACGAGACGGCCGCCAGGGAGGCGGGTTACGCCTCCTTGCCGGCACCGCCGACCTTCCCCATGGTGTTGGATATGGAGGGGCCCGAAAACATGCCGGTGCTGGAGTTACTAAACATCGATATCGCGAAAATTCTTCACGGCTCCCAGGAGTTTGAATACTTCGCACCCATATGTGCCGGGGACGTTATCACTGTCACCTCGCGTATCGCAGACATGTTCGACAAAAAAGGCGGCGCGTTGGAGTTCGTGGTGTCTGAGAACACCTACACCAACCAGAATGGCCAAGTAGTGGTCAAGGCAATCAGTACGCTGGTTGTACGTAACGGCTAACAGGAGAAATCAAATGACCGATATTCAAGTAGGTACCGAGATTCCGGAACTGGCACTGCCACAGGTTAGCCGTTATACGCTAGCACTTTACGCGGGCGCTTCAGGCGATCACAACCCAATCCATATTGACTCGGACTTTGCCAAAGAGGCGGGAATGCCGGATGTGTTCGCACATGGAATGCTATCTATGGCCTATCTGGGACGCATGCTAACCAACTGGCAGCCACAGGCAAAACTTCGTAAGTTCGGTAATCGCTTCGCCGCCATTACCCACTTGCAAGATGCAATCTCCTGCTCCGGCAAGGTTGTGGAAATCCTGGAGCAGGACGGCGAAACCCTGGCCCGCTGCGAAATTCAAGCAGTGAAACAAAGCGGTGAACAATCCCTCGTGGGTGAAGCACTGGTCGCCCTCTAAACTAACGAGTACCTGGTTATGAACGAAGAACTGGAACTGTTTCGGGAAAACGTCAAACGTTTTATTGCGGCAGAAATTACGCCGGACTATGAGCAGTGGGAGAAAGACGAGATTTTTCCCCGCGAGTTGTGGAACAAATTGGGCGAGCAGGGATTGCTGGCCGTAGACCTCCCTGAAGCCTATGGGGGTTTCGGCACCAATTTCCTGTTTTCCATGGTGATTGCGGAAGAGTTTAGCCGCGCCAATTGTGGTTCAGTTGGCGGCCCAATGATGGTGCATTCCGATATTGTCTGCCACTACATCCTCAACAATGGATCGGAGGAGCAGAAGCAAACTTATCTGCCAAACATGGTATCGGGTGAATGTATCGGGGCAGTTGCCATGACCGAGCCGGGTGCCGGTAGCGATCTGCAAGGCATACGCACCACCGCCAAACAAGATGGCGATGACTACATCATCAATGGCTCCAAAACCTTTATTACCAATGGCCAGCACTGTGATGTGGTAATCGTGGTGGCACGCACCAATCTGGAGGTGTCCGGGTCCAAGGGCACTACCCTGTTTTTGGTGGACGCCAATACACCAGGGTTCCAGCGCGGTCGCAATCTGGAAAAAATAGGCCTGCACGCCTCGGACACCTCGGAGCTATTTTTTGAAGACGTACGGGTCCCGGCAACCGCCATTCTCGGTGAACTAGACCGGGGTTTTGCCGTGTTAATGGGAGAGTTACAGCGCGAACGGCTATCCATTGCGAGCAGTGCTGTCGCCGCGGCGGAAGGCGTGTTGGTCGAGACGGTCGAATACGTGAAGGAGCGCCAGGTCTTTGGCGCGCCGCTGGCCGCGCTGCAAAATACCAAGTTCAAGCTGGCAGAGGCCGCGACCGATATCCGCATTCACCGCGCCTTCGTGAACGAGTGCAAGGACTTATTCCTGCGCGGTGAACTGGATGTGGCCACGGTGAGCATGGCCAAGCTATCGACTACCGAGATGCAGGGCCGGGTTGCAGATACCTGCCTGCAATTACACGGTGGCTACGGCTTCATGCGCGAATACGGCATTTCCCGTGCCTTTGTCGATGCGCGGGTGCAGCGCATTTACGGCGGCTCCAGTGAAATCATGAAAGAACTGATAAGCCGCAGCGTGCTTGCGTAACAGACGAGGGTAAGATTCATGGGGCCATTGGCGGGAATCAAAATCGTGGAATTGGCGGGCATTGGTCCGGGCCCCTGTGCGGGCATGATGCTGGCGGACATGGGCGCGGACGTCATACTGGTCGAACGCAAAAATCCCAATGCCAATGCGGCCGCGTTACTGGAAGAAGGTAACAATAAACACGCGCTTTATAACCGGGGTAAAAAATCCATCGCCCTGGATTTAAAAAAACCGGATGCAATAGAGCTGGTGCTCAAGCTGGTGGCGGAGGCGGATATATTGATTGAAGGGTTCCGGCCCGGTGTGACGGAACGCCTGGGCCTGGGGCCAGACGTTTGTTTCCAGCGCAACCCCGCCCTTGTCTACGGGCGTATGACCGGCTGGGGCCAGACCGGCCCGCTGGCACAGGCCGCCGCGCACGACCCCAACTATATCGCCCTGAGTGGTGCCCTGTGGTACGGCGGTAGCAGTGAGCGCCCTCCAACCGCTCCGCTTGGCCTGGTGGGCGATCTGGGCGGGGGCACCATGATTTTACTGTTCGGTCTTCTGAGCGCCTTGATACACGCGCAAAAATCGGGCGAGGGCCAGGTGGTCGACAGTGCAATAACAGATGGCTCGGCTTATATCTCTACGCTTTCCTGGATGATGTATAACACCGGTCAGCTACAAGACACACTCGGCAAGGGCTGGCCCGATTGGGGCTCGCCCTGGCACGACACCTATGAGTGTGCCGATGGCAACTTCATTACCGTGTGCGCCCTGGAACCCCGGTTTTACCAGGAACTCATGGAGAAGCTCGGCCTGACGGAAAACCCCACCTTTGCCGACCAGTGGGACAAAGCTCTTTGGGCCCAGGGCAAGGCCGAGTTTCAGGCAATCTTCCGGGGTAAATCACGGCAGCAATGGTGTGACCTGCTGGAGGGTACCGATGCCTGTTTTGCGCCGGTGTTGAATCTCAGTGAAGCACCGCAGCATCCGCACAATATCGAGCGCAAAACCTTCATCGATATCGATGGCGTTATGCAACCGGCCCCCGCCCCCAAATTCAGCCGCAGTACACCGGCCGTCGGCACGCCACCTAACCCAGGTGAACACAGCGAGGAAATTCTGCTTGCGATAGGGCTGAATAGCGCAGAGATAGAGCAACTGCGGACATCGGGGGCTCTCTGATAAGCGCCTGTGATATAAAGGCAGTGGGACTTACCGGCTATGACTGTGCCGGAACTGAGCCGGACTCTCACCACACCACTTTTTGAACGCCCGGCTAAAGGCAGCGGACTCAGTAAAACCCGTGCGCTCGGCAATGTCCGCGATCGGGATTTCCGGGTTGGCCAACAACTCTAACGCCAAATCACGCCGGATTGAATCCTTGATCTGCTGGTAGGAGGTGCCTTCGTCCGCAAGACGGCGGCGCACCACCTGATAACTCATACAGAGGTCACCGCAAATGGACTCGAACGCGGGGAAGCGCATCGAATCCTTGAGGCCGCTTCTCAGCTCCGCCTTGATCTGCGACTGAATGCTGGTCTCCCGGCCGGGCATGTACAGGAGATCAGCGGGTGAATGCCGCAGCCATTCGTCCAATTCCGCCATGGATCGGGTAACGGGTTTTTGCAGGTATTTCTCATTAAAGCTGAAGCCATTGGACGTCTGTTGAAAAGAAACGTCGCATTGAAACAATTCTTCATAGAAGTGCCAATGATCCGGCTGAGGGTAGGAGAAAAAGGCCTTTTGTAGCGGGATCCTTTCGTCAACGGCCCAACTCGGGAAGCGGTGCCAGAGAACAGTCAGGAATTCGATTAGAAAATGGTCTGGGTCAGCTTCGCCAATGTATACCTGAGGCAACACCGATACCCTGCCCCCGTCTTTGACAAGTTGTATACCCGCTGCACCTGGTGCCAGATACGACAATATACGCTCACCTTTGCGGTAGAGCTCACCCAGGGTCTCAGCCGCCAGCATGAATTCGCAGGCAATTGCCCAGGTACCAATTTGCAACGCGGTGGGATCGAGACCAAAGGTTTCACTATTTGTTTCCAACCACATTCTCTTAACCAGTGCGGCGAAAATGCCGTTGTCTATCCACTGGTCCTCGACGTCTGACAGTTCCACGGGAACGCCTGTTTCGGACAGAATTCTGTCTATATCTAATCCCATTCGTCGGGCGTGCCGGATGAGTACGGCAACATAGTGCGTCGAGCTTTTTCTCTGTGACATCGTATTCATGTGAACTACCGATCTGGCCATGTTAGTCGCAATTATAGTTCAACCTGGCAGCAGATTGGGCACATCATCGCCAACACCGGTCATTGGGAAACAGAGCCACCGGCACTGAAGAATATTTCAGCAATAGATTTGATCAAGCGATTCGGAACTTTTCATCATTCTACGCCGTAATCAGGCTACATATACTGCGCCGCTATGGAACCTGTCAGGTGTTAGGGCCATTACAGAAAACTCCGTTCTGAATATCAATTTTCGGTATCTGGAGCTTCAACATGAGAAATTCGAGAGATACGCATGAATAAGATAGCTAGAAAAACCGCACTTGCACTCGCCGTCACCGCAGCACTTGGGGGGCACAATATGGTTCAGGCCCAGGCGATGCTGGAGGAGATAATAGTAACGGCGCAGAAACGCGCAGAAAGCCTACAGGATGTACCGATCTCTGTCTCAGCAATGAGTGGTGATAAAATTCAGGACGCGGGCATTACCAATTTTGCATCCTTTTCAGACTATGTGCCAAATTTCAGTGTTTCCTCAAATGCAATCAGTGACACCATCGCCATTCGAGGAATTAGCACCGGGAGTAATGCGGCCTTTGAACAGGCGATAGGTACCTACGTCGATGGCGTCTATCGTGGTCGAGGCGTGCAAACTCGTTTCGCTTTTCTGGATGTTGGCCGAATAGAGGTACTGCGCGGCCCTCAAGGTACATTATTCGGTAAAAATACCATCGGTGGCGCCCTGAATATTACCTCAGCCCAGCCCACAGACGAGTTGGAGGCAAGTCTATCCAACAGCTACGAATTTGAGCTTGATCAAACAATTGTCGAAGGATTCGTTTCTGGCCCATTATCGGATACCGTTAGAGGCCGCCTGGCCTTCAACGTCAACGACATGAGTGAGGGCTGGACTCATAACAGTTTTTATGACGCCGATGAACCCGACACCGAACAATGGGCTGTTCGAGGGGCCCTGGCGTGGGACGCCAGCGATTCGCTCTCCATTACGGTAAAATATGAGCATGGCGATTTTGATGTCACCGGTGCGCCCTATGAAATCATCGAAGCTGGCCCGCACGCAGCGCTGTTCGAATCCGTTGGCATAGATGGAAAACTCAATGGTGAATCGACTATAGGTAATGTCTCCCCGGCAATTGATATCGGGTCAAGCTTCATCTATGAAGGAGATATGGATGAATTCGCTCTGACAGCTGACTATCAACTAGCTGGCGCAACGCTCACCACGTTGATCGCCCACTCGGCCTATGAGTTTGATCGTGCTCAGGACGCGGACTTTGGCCCCCTGGACGTCACTACACATTTTGATACGGAGGAATTTGAGCAGGACAGCGTGGAAATTCGCCTGGCATCGGACAATGACAATACGATTCAATACATAGTGGGTGTTTACTGGCAGCAGAACGAGCTAGACCTGATATCTGCAACCAGTTTGAACACGACACCATTAGGAGTTCCCCTGCCCGCAGTGACCCGTAATTTTGGACTGGAGCAGGATAGTGATACATGGGCCGTGTTTGGCCAAGCCACCTGGGCACTCACAGATACTTTTCGCCTTACCGGCGGACTGCGCTATACCGAGGAAACAAAGGATGCACGACAGTTCGTGGTGGCATCTGCATTTGGCGAGGAGACAGCAACAACCGACCCGCTGACCTTAGTTTCCGCTTTCGCACTTTTCGGCGTTCAACCCCACGACTTCGATGACCTGGAGAGGGATGAAGAAAGTTTGACTCCCTCGATCAATATCCAATGGGACGTATCCGACGCCACCATGCTGTACGCCTCCGCATCCACGGGGTTCAAATCGGGTGGGTTCAATGTGATACAAATGAGTAATATAGAAAGTGAAGTGGAGTTTGAGGAAGAGGATGCGCTGGCATTTGAGATCGGCGCGAAAATGACCTTGCTCGATGGCGCCGCAGAATTAAATGTGGCCCTGTATCGCACCGAATTCGATGACATGCAGGTATCACTGTTTAGTGCGACCACCCAGGGGTTCACAGTTGGCAACGCCGCATCCGCAGTTAGCCAGGGAATCGAACTGGACGGTCGTTGGCAGATCACGGACAAGCTGATGCTGCGAGGCTCTGCAGGCTATATAGATTTTGAATTTGAAGACTTCGCGACGGCCGGCTGTACGGCCGATCAAGAAGGTGCCTGGGCAGTGGCAGGGAACCCTGGTTCGTGCGAACAAGATCTGAGTGGAAAGACTAATCAGGATACTCCCGAGCTATCCGCCAGCCTTGGATTAGAGTACAACCAACCCATTGGTGCGTTTGATCTAACCACGCAGATCGATATTAATTACTCTGACGAGTATTTTGCCTCTTCAGATCTGGACCCCCATACGGTGCAAGACAGCTTCACCAAGGTCAATGCCAACATTACCTTTGGTCCCCAGGACGGTTTCTGGGACGTATCGCTCATTGGGAAAAACCTCACGGATGAAGACACGTTTAAATACGCCAATGACGTACCACTGTTTGCTGGTGCGCACTTTGTCGGTACACAGCAGCCTCGAACCATTGCCGTGCGCGGGCGATTACATTTCTAATGTGAATATTTAAGCCTCTCTTTTCCCCGGTGCACAACAGGGACGGATAGATGCGCCGCGTAGTTTTACAATCCGGGGGCGTTACCGTTTCTAGTAGACGGGACGCGGATTGGCCCCTGCGAGTATCATTCATACTTGCAGGGGCCATTTTTAAGACTAGAATTAATATGCAAGTCACGCATTTTGCGTCATTGATTTTTCCCGACACACAACTTCGAGCATTCTACTGACAGGTAAATCCGATGGCTAAGTTCAATACCCCGCCCTGGCAAGCAATCTATGATGAGTTGGGCATTGAGGTACCGGAAATTGACGACCGCCCCCTGGGCCACTTTGTCGAGGAGCACGCAACTGCCAGGCCCGACTCCGTTGCCCTGCAGTACTTTGAGCGGGAAATCAGCTACCGGGAATTGAACGAGCTGGCCAACCGATGCGCCAATGGCCTGCTCTGCCTGGGCGTCACTCGAGACGATGTGGTAGGGATACACCTGCCGAATATCCCCCAGTACGTGATTGCCCTGGTGGCCTGTGCCAAGATTGGCTGTGCCGGTTCCGGTGTATCCCCCTTGATGGCCCCCAGTGAAATTGCTCACCAGGTCGGGGACGCGGGCATCAGCGTGCTGCTGAGCCTGGATAAGCTGGTCGAATCCTCGCTAGCCAACATCAAGGAGATTCCCGACTGTCTAAAACACGTCATTGTAGCCAGTGCAGCTGATTACATCTCGCCAAGCGAGCCGGCCGAATTCGGGATTGCGGGTGTTGCCTGCCATCACTTCCTTGCCATGCTGGACAATGCCCCGGCCGAGTATTCACAACAACCCGTAGCGGCCGACGACACCATGATGGTGCAGTATACCGGCGGCACCACCGGCCGGCCCAAGGGTGCGGAACTCACGGTGCGTTCCCTGATGTACAACCCGCTGCAATGCGCCGCCTACTCGCCCTGGGAAACAGGTAGCGAAGTAGTGGCGACCGCCTTCCCTATGTTCCATGCCGCTGGCCTTGCGTTTACAATTGCCAGCCTGCGCTTTGGCGCCAGGCTGTTCCTGATCCCGGACCCCCGTGACCTGGAATATTTCTGTCAGCTGATGCACCGATTTCCGCCGACCAGACTGGCCGCGGTCCCCTCACTCTACCAGATGCTGATAGCCTGCCCTGATATCACCGGCGTGGATTTCAGCTCACTGAAGATCGCCCACAGCGGTGCGGCACCCCTCGCCGGAGATGACCGCAGAAAGATTGAAGCGGTTATTGGCGAGAATAAGTTGAGCGATATGTTCGGCATGACCGAAACCGGGCCGGTGCATGTTTGCAACCCCCCGATGCGCGCCCAGCCCACGTCGGTAGGCATCCCGGTGCCCGGTGCCGATACACGGATCGTCGACCTGGAAACGGGCACCAAGGAAATGCCCGTGGGCGAACCCGGCGAGATCATCACCAGCGGCCCCCAGGTAATGAAGGGCTACCTAAACCTTGCCGAGGAATCAGCAAAAGCCCTGCGCCAGTGGCGCGGCAAGACCTGGATGTATACGGGCGATGTCGGCTACATGGACGAGGAGGGCTATATCTACCTCTGCGACCGCGCCAAAGACATGTTGATCGTCGGGGGCTACAAGGTGTTCTCGGTGGAAGTGGAGGACAAGCTGCAGGAACTGAACTGTATCGCCCTTTCAGCAGTGATTGGTACAGCCGACGAAAAGCGTCCCGGCAACGATATTGTCAATCTCTATGTAGAACTGACACCTGCAGCGAGCAAGCTTGAGCCCGACGCAGTGACTGCAGAAATCCTCGCATTTTGTCGCGAAAACATGGCACCGTACAAAATACCCAAGCTGATACGTATTATCGACCAGATCCCGCTTACCGCGGTCGGCAAGCTGGACAAGAAGGCGTTGCGTGAGACGGTTACTACATCGGTATAAGACCCCTGCTGATAATCCCGTGGGACTTACCACTCTCGTAAACATATGGGATAAGCACAATGTGGGTTTTCATCATGGCCTATTCACGCTACTGGCAACACACTAACCCGAATTCCGAGTTTAAAAAATAAACGCAAGCGACTGGACAGCACACGAGGGAAAACCATGACCGATACCGCCACCCGCTCATTATCAACGGCGAGCGACGCGAACCGCATAGCGGCGAATATATGGGCGTCGTGAATCCAGCTTCGACGAGGGAGCGCGCGTGGTCTGCGGCGGTGGGCAGGCCAAAGTCGAGGGCTGCGAGGGCGGCTTCTTCGTGCAACCCACCGTGCTGGCCGATATGAACAATCAGATGAAGGCGGCCCGAGAGGAGATCTTTGGGCCGGTGCTTGCGGTCATCAAGTTTGCCACTCAGGAGCAAGCCATTACGCATGCACTGGAGGGCATTGCCTCCCCCACGGCGACGCCAATGCCGCTCTGCTGCCAATCGTGATGGAGAGTCTTTTCGACTTCGTTGCGCACCGACTTCAAACGTTGGAATGTCAAAGCCGAGGATATGGAGCGGATTGTTATCGGCGTATCTTCGGACCCGGTGGCCGTACTGTACCCACTGCCACCCGAGAAAATACAGGAAATCGCCCTCAAGGTGATTGCTTAGCAATCAAATTAATCACGGACCAATAACATGCCCCATTTTACCCAGTCTGAGTCTCCCCTGGATATGTTCTATCACTGGGAGTCCAAAAAGCCCGATGCAGTCTACCTGAGCCAGCCTGTTGCGCAGGAGTGGCGTGACTACTCCTGGCGAGAGGTGGGGCAAGAGGCTCGCCGGATCGCGGCAGCGTTACAGGCCATGGGCTTGGGCGCGGGTGATCGGGTCTCCATTCTTTCCAAAAACTGCGCCCACTGGCTAATCGCGGATCTGGCGACCATGATGAGTGGCTGCTCCAGCGCGCCGGCATTTACCAGTATGAGCGGCGACGATGTGCTTTACATTCTTGAGCACAGCGGTGCCAAGGTACTGTTTGTGGGGCAGACCGATAACTGGCGAGAAGTCAGGCAGGTATTGCCTGATCACATCAGGGTGGTTGCCCTGCCCTTTGCGGAAGTCCCGGGTGCCGACACTAGCTGGAATGATCTGTTGGCCGCCCACGAACCGCTGCCTGGGAACCCCGCGCGGGACCCCAAGGATGAGATAACGACGATTTACACTTCCGGTTCCACAGGCTTGCCCAAGGGCGTGGTCTATAACTTTGAAGCCGCGGGTCATATTGTGCGTAACTTGGGGTGCAGCTTTCGTATGGTCGAGAAAGATCGATTGATCTCCTATCTGCCTCTGGCCCACGGCTTCGAGCGCGCGGCAATCGATTTTATGAGTATGTACGCCGGCTGCACCATCGGCTTCAATGAAAGCCAGGCCACATTCAACGCGGACATGCGACGAGTCAGGCCTACCGTGTTCCAGTGCGTGCCCCGGCTGTGGAGCAAGTTCCAGGAGGCGGTGCTGTCGAGCTTCGGCGGCCAGCACGCCCTGGACGCGCTGCTGTCCAACCCAGCACAGGCGGAGTCGACCAAAAAACAGGTGAAACAGACCCTGGGGCTGGATGCGGGGCGAATCCTGATGACAGGTTCAGCACCCACGCCCATGTCACTCCACGCCTGGTACGACGCACTGGATATGCCACTGTGCGAACTCTACGGGCAGTCCGAGGTGCTTTCAGGCACCTGTAACCTGCCCTGGGACAGAAAGCCCGGCACCCTGGGTAAGCCTACCGCGAATACTGAACTCAAAATAGCCGACGATGGTGAAATCCTGATCAGGGCCGATGCTGTCATGAGCCGGTATTTGCATGAACCGCAGAAAACCGCAGAAACCTTGGTCGACGGCTGGATTCACACCGGCGACAAGGGTGAAATCGACGAAGACGGGTTTTTAAAAGTTACCGGGCGGCTCAAGGAAATATTCAAAACCGCCAGGGGCAAGTACGTTGCCCCCCTACCCATTGAGAGCATGTTCAGTGCCAGCCCGCAGTTGGAGCAGATGTGCTTGATAGGGAGTGGGATGCCTCAAACAGTATTGCTGGTACAACTGTCGGCCCGAGGTCGGAGCACGGATAAGCGCGCTTTAACCGAAGAGCTCGGCCGACAGGTTCTGCAAGGAAACGACGATCTGGACAGTCACGCCAAAATCGCCTGTGTGATCGTTTCCGCGCATGAATGGACTGCCGCGAACGGCCTGCTCACCCACACCCTGAAAATAAAACGCAGCGCCCTGGAGAAACGCTACGACGCATTGGCAGATAGTGCCTTTTCTTCAGGTGCGTCGATCAAAAAACCGCTGATCATTTGGGAAAGTGCGAGTGATTCAGCTACGTCGGCACAAAAACAAGAAGAACGTTGAGCCACACACTGAAAAACAGAAGCGAGACCCTATGGAAGATATTTCAGACATTGTTTCCCGCGTAGTGAATGAAAATTATGGTCATTCTCATCGCGTCATGCCGGAACAACCCTGGTGGGATAACCTTGAGAGTAAATTCCACAAATTTCCCGACGATTTTGAACTGGATTTACGCACCAAACTGATGGTTGACGCGACGGCTTATGCTGATGTGGGTATGCGCACCGTGGCAGCCAGCCTGTTAGCGACACTCTGCATACCCTTAATGTTCAATCCCATACGAAAATTCAAGGACCAGGAGGAAATCTCCTTCTATCAGAGCATGGCGGAATCCGCTGATGCCAGTCAGTTCTTCATCCGTCCCACCAGCGCAGTAGAAGTTTGCGAAACCGGTCGGAGTTGGTATCACTTCAAACCGGATGATGGGGAGTGCAAGGGTCTTTCATTTGACAGCCCTTTTCAGCCTGTGAATGAAAAGATGGGGAAACGCTATTCGCGTCACTCGCGAAATCGGGTGGCCCGTGCGCAATACTGGCGTCACGAAAATGGACCCCGGCCCACGATTTGCGTGATCCATGGCTTCATGGCAGACCCCTACTGGGTAAACAGCAAGTTTCTCGAGCTGAAATGGTTTTACAAGAAGGGCTACGATATTTTGCTGTACACCCTGCCATTTCA
>SMVB01317496.1_pt1 | contig 17863 bp, 20 predicted proteins | sample 2456461 | NCBI WGS metagenome assembly SMVB01 (sample SAMN11095934, study PRJNA526329) | marine sediment metagenome | biome: Marine sediment; feature: Surficial sediment; material: Deep marine sediment; isolation source: Hadal surficial sediment | place: Pacific Ocean | collected 2014-05 | depth...
CACCCCGACTCAGCCAGCCGGACAAACTCGAGACGCTGCTGAGACACCGACGACGACCTCCATGGCATAAAACACCTCCACCGGAAGTGTCCACCATGTCCCCGAACACCTGCCCATCATCTCACCGGTCTGCACACAGGGGGAGGTGGCAGCGGCGGAGCCGCTGACGAAGGGGGTCAGACCGTTGTCGCGACCACGGCTCGACCCCCCTCCCCTCCCTACGGTCGGGACCCCCCCTGAGCGGGGAGCAATTGGCTCGCGCCCACGGTCTGACCCCCTCCCCTCCCTACGGTCAGGACCCCCTGAGGGTGGAGCAAATTGGCTCGCGACCACGCCCTGACCCCAACCGTCGGACCGTCGGACGGACTACGACTCCGGCCTCATCGTGGGAAACAGGATCACCTCTCGGATGTGCTCCCGATCGGCCAGCAGCATCACCAACCGGTCGACGCCGATGCCGAGACCGCCGGTCGGGGGCAGCCCGTATTCGAGGGCCCGTAGGTAATCCTCGTCGATGGGATGGGCCTGGTCGTCGCCACTTGCACGCGCCGCCGCTTGAGCCTTGAATCGGTCGAGCTGGTCGATGGGGTCGTTGAGCTCGGAGAAGGCGTTGGCGTATTCAGAGCCGGCGATGACGAGCTCGAAGCGCTCCGTCAACTCCGGGTCATCGCGGTGTTCGCGAGCGAGGGGCGAGACCTCCTTCGGGTAGTCAACGACAAAGGTCGGCTCCCAGATCTCGTGCTCCACCACCGTCTCATAGAGGGCGAAGAGCACACGGCCAGGGCCCGCCTCGGCGCCGACCTCGACGCCGTGGCCTTCGGCAACCGTGCGCAGCCGTTCGATTGGCGTGGCCGTCGACACCTCCTCGCCGACGGCCTCCGAAACCAGATCAGTGAGCCGTGCCCTGCGGTACGGCGGCTCGAGGCTCAGCTCCCTGCCCTGATAGGTGATCGACGTCGACCCAACAGACGCCTCAGCCACCGCGGCGAACACCACCTCGATGAGCTCCATCATGTCCTCGTAGTCGGCGAGGGCCTGGTATGCCTCCAACATCGTGAACTCCGGATTGTGGGTGGAGTCGACCCCCTCGTTACGGAAGATCTTCCCCAGCTCGTACACCCGTTCCATGCCCCCGACGACCAGCCGTTTCAGGTACAGCTCGGTGGCAATGCGGAGCCGCAGCTCGAGGTCGAGCGCGTTGTGATGCGTTATGAAGGGCCTGGCGATAGCGCCCGTCGCCTGCGGGGACAGGATCGGGGTCTCCACCTCGACAAATCCCCGTAACTCGAACTGACGCCGCAATTCCGAGACGACCGCTACTCGGGTCAGTGCCGTCTCCCTGGCGTGCTGGTTGACCATCAGATCGAGGTAGCGCCTCCGCGACCGGGCCTCCACGTCCTTGAGTCCGTGCCACTTCTCGGGAAGGGGCCGCAGCGACTTGGTCAGCAGCGTGTACGACTCGACGCGGACCGACAGCTCCCCCTTCTTGGTGGTGATCACCTCACCTGATGCACCGATCCAGTCTCCGGAGTCGAGGTCGAGGAAGCCCCGGAAATCATCGTCTCCGAGCACGTCGTTGGAAACGAACAGCTGGATGCGGCCGGAACCGTCCTGGAGCACGCCGAAGGCGAGGGCCCCCATCTCACGCACATTCATCAGCCGGCCGGCGACGGTCACGACGTCCCCGGTCTCCGCCGCCGGAGCCAGGTCGGCGTAGCGCTCGGCGAGGGCGGCAGCGAGGTCGGTGCGCTCGAACCGGTACGGGTACCCGCCGGCGCGCAAGACGTCCCGATGCTTTGCCATGCGGGCGGCTACAAGTGGGTCGTCGCTGGCGGTGGTCTCTTCGCTCATTCCCGGTTCAGTTCATAGATGAGCCGGAGGCCCTCGAGGGTCAGGTACTCGTCGGTGATGTCGACCAGCCGGCAGTGCGGGACGATGGTAGAGGAGAGGCCTCCGGTGGCGATGACCACCGGTTTGGAATCAAGCTCTCCCGTGATCCGTTGGACGATCCCGTCGACGAGCCCGCTGTGGCCATAGAGGGCGCCGCTCTGTATCGCTTCCACCGTCCCCTTGCCGATCGGCGACCGCGGCGGGGTGAACTCGACACCGCGCAGCGCGGCGGTGCCTGCGGTCAGCGCATTGGTGGAGAGCTCCAGTCCGGGTGCGATCACGCCGCCTATATAGGCCCCATCGGATCCGACGACATCGAAGTTTGTGGACGTCCCGAAGTCGACGACGATCGCCGGGGCCCCGTGTCGCTCGCGGGCGGCTAGGGCATTGACGATTCGATCGGCTCCGACCTCGCGTGGGTTGTCGATGAGGATGGGCATGCCGGTCTTGGTCCCAGGCTCGACGACGATTACGTCGCCTCCGTTGGTGAGGGTCGGTGCGACATTGCGCAGCGTGGTCGTCACCGCAGGGACGACGCTGGAAACGGCTACTCCTTTGATGTCCCCTTGCGAGAAGCCGTCGAGCGCCAGCACGCCGATGACCTCCCACCGCATCTCGTCCTCGGTACGGTCGGTGGTGGTGAGCCGCCAATGGCCGACCAGGTCCTCGACATCGAACATCCCGAGCACGATCTGGGTGTTCCCGACATCGATAGTGAGCAGCATCAGGCCTCCCCGTAGAGAATGGATGGACGATCCAGGCGGGAGCCGAGGTCGGGCACCCAGGTTCCGTCAACCCGGTCGATATGGACGGTGTCCATCAGTCTGGTGGTGCCAACACGAGCCGCAACGGCAAGAAACGCCGGCACCTCGAGCGTGGGCAGAGCGGAAGCATCGGCTTGGGATGCCAGGGTGACGTACTCGAGGTGGGCACCGGGCTCGGCTTCCACCCGGGCCCGGGCGATCTCCTCGAGGGTGGCCCCCTCCGTTTCGCCCTCCTCGACTGCGGACGCGGCGGCCGCCAGCCCGGCGGACAGGGAGAGCGCGGCGCCCCGCTCGGCTTCTGATAGGTTGATGTTCCGAGACGAAAGTGCCAGCCCGTCTCGCTCCCTGATGGTGGGACGACCGATGATCTCGACAGGAAAAGACAGATCTGCACCCAGACGTGTAACCAACACGAGCTGTTGGGCATCTTTGCGCCCGAAGTAGGCTCGATCAGGCTGAATCCCGGCGAGCAGTTTGGCAACGACGATGGCGACGCCGTCGAAGTGACCGGGCCGATGGTCGCCTTCCATCAGGTCGCCGACGCCGGCGACGGTGATCGAGGTCAGCGGCAGCTCCGAGTACATCTCTTCGATCGGCGGTGCGAACAGCATGTCGGCGCCGGCCTGTTCCACCAGCGCGGCATCGCGAGCCAGGTCCTTGGGGTAGGCGGCAAGATCGACATCCTCGTTGAACTGGAGCGGGTTGACGAACAGGCTCACCACGACGGTGTCGCTGGACCGACGCGCTGCGGAGATGAGGTCGAGGTGACCCTCGTGAAGATATCCCATCGTCGGGACCAGCGCGACCGACCCGCGATCCCCTTTGCGGACATCGCCGAACGTGGCAACCGTCCTCATAGCAATTCCTCGAATTGACCGGTGGTTCCGGCGACCAGCGCTGTCGCCCTGAGGAAGGAGCGAAAGGCTGCCTCCCACTCCGGTGTTTCCTCAGCCACGGCTGCAAGTTGGGTGGCGACGGTAGCCACGTCGCCGCGGGCGACCGGCCCGGTGAGGGACTCGGCAGGTCCTTGATCAAAGGCGTTGCTGATGATCGCCTCGACGAGGGGGCGCGCCGCGGCGAACGGTACGCCCGCTGCGGTGAACAGATCCTTGGCCACCGTCAACGCTGCCAGAGGGAAGTTGGCGGACGCTGCGGCGGCCGCGTGGTACGCAGGCTTGTGCGCATCGTCGAGATCGAACGGGAAGCCACCGATCGAGGCCGCCAGCTCGTGCAGCAACTCTCGCAATGGGGAATCGGCGGTGACGGCGAACCACGCACCACCCAGACGTGCCGCCCCGGCCTCCGGGTTCGGCAGTGTTTGTAATGGGTGGAAGGCGCCGGTGGCGACACCGACGGCGGCGATGGGGGCCAGCGCCTCGACCGAGGTGGCGCCCGACAGGTGGACGGCGCCGGAGGCGTCGCCGATCGTAGGGGCGAGCGAGTCTGCGATGTCGCCGATCGCATCGTCGCCGACCGCGATCAGGACGAGATCGACCGGTGGAACGGGATCGCCGACCCGTTGTGCCGCTGCCCCGAATCGAGCGGCGGCATCCCGGGCGCGCTCAGGCGTGCGCCCGAAAATAGCGACAATGTCATGCCCCGCCTGGTCCGCAGCGATGGCGAGCGCCGTCCCGGCACGGCCGGGACCTACAACGACAATCCGCATCTGGCTCCGATCCTGTTTCGCGGTATCGGTCCTCAGCCAGGAAGGTAGCCGCAGGCCGCGGTTGTTTCTCCCCCTTTGGGGGGAACAGTCGCGTTTGGCTACGACGCGGCGCTAGCGGCGCGTCGTTGCCTCCCCCCTGAGGGGGGAGCAAAGCCCAAGCCACCTCCCTCACTGGGAGAAGAGAAGGAAGGAAACGGATATACGCCGAGCGGTTCGTCACCCTCCACGACGACAGTGGCAATCAGGGTGCCGTCGGGAAGCACGACTTCCGGCCACACTTCGAGCAGAGGCTCTACGACGAAGCGCCGCTCCAGCAAACGGGGATGGGGGACGGTGAGCCCGGCCAGATCGATCGTCGCCGCGTCGAAAATGAGCAGATCGAGATCGAGCGATCGTGGGCCCCAGCGGACCAGCCGCTTTCTGTCCCTGGCCCGCTCGATGTTCAACATCGCGTGCAGCAGCGCCCTGGCCGGCGTGGCGGTCTCGATGATGACAACGGCATTCAGGAACGGTCCCTGCTCCGGTCCGCCGACCGGGGCCGTCTCATAGACGGACGACACACCGGCCAGGAGTGACTCGGCGCCGAGGCCGACGGCTGCGGCAACCAGGTTGGCAAAGCGATCGCCGAGGTTCGACCCGATGCCGACGGCGGCAACGCTCACTCGGCCGGTATCAGGCTGCGTCCCTCTGGTCCAAGGGGACGACCGATGATCTCCTGGATCACCGATGTGGCGATGATCGGGTCGTCCACCAGGCCGGAGTGCACGAGGTACCCGGCGAGCAGGCCGGAGAGGGTTTCATCGATCGTATCCCGGTGGACGAGGACGGAGGAGTGGGGCTCGGAAAGGGCGTCGTCCATCGCGGTGAAAATCGCCTCGATCTCCTCGTTCGTTTCCGGCATGCCGTCCACCGTATGGGTGAAAACCCGAAAACCGGCTTCGTCGTATGCGTTGCGGTTCTGGCCTGGAGCCAGCAGGCTGAGGACGGTGTTGATCCCCTGATCGGTTAGCCAGCGGATCTCCTCCTCGCGGCGCACCCTACGATGCTGAAAACCCGACCCGCCGATACGTTCGGAGACGGCAAGTCGCCCGGCGATCACCCACCGGAAGCCCCTGGGCTCGAGCCCTGGTACGTCCTTCTTGGTCATCGGTGGGCACGAACGATAGCGTCGGCAGTCCTCGACGCCTCGAGGGCCATCCCCACATCGTGCACGCGGACGATGGCTGCACCAGAGGAGATAGCGAGCGACATGGAGGCGGCGGTCGCCACATCACGATCCGTCGGTTGGCTGGGCCTACCCGCCTTGTCCAGAATCGAGCCGAGGAACGACTTTCTCGAAGTTCCGACCAGTAGCGGGCGACCCAGGCCGACCTCGTCGAGGGAGGCGAGAAGCTGGAGGTTGTGCGTGGCGGTCTTACCAAAGCCGATGCCCGGATCGACCACGATGGCCGCCGGACCGATACCACCGTCCATCGCCGCCTGTGATCGCTCGGCGAGGAACTCTGCGACCTCGGCGACCACATCGTTGTAGCCAGGATTGTCCTGCATGTTTTCCGGTGTGCCTTGCATATGCATGATCACGACCCCAACTCCGGTCGTGGCGCACAACGGGATCATCTCCGGGTCGGCGAGGCCGGTGATGTCATTGATGATCTCCGCTCCGGCCCCGACGGCCGCCGCCCCCACCTCAGGCTTCGCAGTGTCGACCGATACCACGATTCCGTCGCCGCTCAGCTCCTCGATGACCGGCGCCACCCGGTTGATCTCCCGAAACGCCTCCACCGGATGCGCCCCGGGTCTATTGGACTCCCCGCCGACATCCACGATGTCTGCACCTGATTCAGCCAGAGATCGACCACGTTTCACAGCGGCCTCAGCGGTTGCCCACATGCCGCCATCCGAGAAGGAATCAGGCGTGACGTTGAGGATTCCCATAATCAGCGTGTGATCCTCGGTATCGAGGGTGCGGGTTCGGAGCTGCCAGGTGATCGGCTCGAAGGGCACCGGTCAACCGACCGTCGGCCCGCCGGTCTGGGCCGCGGCGATGCTGGTCTGCGACTCGGCCTGATCCGGGCCTTTGATGCGCAGTGCGCCGGTATCGGTGTGCTCCCACTTGGGGACGTCGTGGAGCACTTCGGCGATACCGTCTGCGTCTAGGGTCTCGTTCTCCATCAGCTCCTTGGCGATCCGATCGAGCGCATCGCGATGGGCGGTGATGATCTGGGTCGCCTCCTCGTGCGCCTGCGTGATCAGGGCGCGCACCTCATCGTCGATGATGGCCGCCACCTCGTTCGACAGTTCCTGTGTCTGGGTGTAGTCGCGGCCGAGGAACACCTCGCCTTCTGGCGAGCCGTACTTGAGCGGCCCAAGTCGATCGGACATGCCGAACTCCATCACCATCTTCCTGGCGAGGGCGGTCGCCTTCTCAATGTCGTTGGTGGCGCCGGTCGATGGATCCCCGAAGACGACCTCCTCGGCGGTGCGGCCGCCGAGGGCGTAGGCGAGCTGGTCGACCAGCTCGCTGCGCTTCTCGTAGTACTTGTCCCGCATTGGGAGCGCCATCGTGAACCCGCCGGCCCTTCCTCGCGGGATGATCGTGACCTTGTGGATCGGGTCGAGCTTGGGAAGGGCGAAGCCGACCAGGGCGTGCCCTCCCTCGTGGTAGGCGGTCAGCTCCCTCTCCTCCTCGCTCATCACCCGGCTCCTACGTTCGGGTCCGGCGATGACACGCTCGATCGCCTCTTCCAGCTCCGCCATGTCGATCTTGGTCTTGTCGCGCCTGGCGGCGAGCAGTGCGCCCTCATTGATGAGGTTGGCCAGGTCGGCCCCTGTGAACCCGGGCGTCTGTCTGGCGAGGTCCTTGATTGAGACGCCGTCCCCGAGCGGTTTCCCCTTGGCGTGGACGTTCAGGATCTGCTCGCGACCCCGGATGTCCGGGCGGTCGATGACGATCTGGCGGTCGAAGCGACCCGGCCGCAGCAGCGCCGGGTCCAGAATGTCGGGCCGGTTGGTCGATGCGATCACGATCACGCCGGAATTCGGGTCGAAGCCGTCGAGCTCGACGAGCAGCTGGTTGAGCGTCTGCTCCCGCTCGTCGTGGCCTCCACCGAGACCGGCACCCCGATGGCGCCCCACCGCATCGATCTCGTCGATGAACACGATCGATGGTGCGTTGGCCTTGGCTTGCTCGAACAGATCCCGCACCCGACTGGCGCCGACGCCGACGAACATTTCGACGAACTCAGACCCCGAAATGGCGTAGAACGGCACTCCTGCCTCTCCGGCGACGGCCCTGGCGAGCAGCGTCTTGCCCGTCCCGGGTGGCCCGTACAGGAGGACGCCCTTGGGTATCTTCGCCCCCATCGCCCTGAACTTCTGCGGCTGCTCCAGAAACTCCTTGAGCTCTTCGAGCTCCTCAACGGCCTCGTCGATTCCTGCGACGTCGTCGAAGGTGACCTTCGGCGAATCCTTGGTGACCAGCTTCGCCTTCGACTTGCCAAACTGCATCACCTTATTGCCCCCGCCTTGGAGCTGGTACATCAGGAAGATGAACAGCCCGAACAACAGCAAGTAGGGAAACACATTGCCGATGAACCATGCCAGCAGTGAGGGATTCTCGTTGACGACGTCTACGTCGACATTGGCGTCGAGGATCGCCTGGGTGAGGTCGGCCTCGGACTCGCCAGGGTACCGAAGCACGAACTCATCCTGGGTGTTGTTCCGCGTCCCGGTGATCTCGTTGTCCTTTTCTTTCATCTCGACCGGAGAGTCGACCTCACCTAACGCCAGCGCTGATTCGAACTCGTTGAGGGTGAGCTCGGCCGGAGCATCGGACTGGTTGAGGAACGTCGACACCGCCATGACGACGAGAAAGATCACCGCGAGGTAGATGAGAACGGTTCGGGTGGTTCGGCTCACGGTGCTCCTGGGCTTCGCTGATGCGCCGCCAGATCATGGTACGCCGTCGCGACGACTAGTACAGCCTGGGCCGCTTGCGCCTCTTACAGATCAATCTTCGTCGCCGAGAACGGCAACATAAGGAAGATTGCGGTATTTGCCGGCATAGTCCAGCCCATATCCGATAACGAACTCGCGTGGAATGTGGAACCCCACATACTTGACGTCGAGCGGGCGACGATCTACGCCGTCTTTGATGAGGAGGGCTGCGACCTCCAGCGATGCCGGCTTGCGGACGAGCAGGTTCTTCATCAGATAATTGAGGGTGAGTCCAGAATCGATGATGTCCTCGACGATGAGGACGTCGCGACCCTCGATCTCTTCATCGAGGTCCTTGAGGATCCGGACCACGCCCGACGTCTTTGTCGACGCGCCATACGACGACACCGCCATGAAATCGAATTCCAGGGGAAGATCGACGCGTCGCGACAGGTCGGCCATGACGACGAACGCACCCTTGAGGATCCCGACCATGAGCAGGTCTTTGCCGCGGTAGTCGTTGGTGATCGCCTTGCCCATCTCGTCGAGCTTGGCGGCAATCTCATCGGCGGTCACAAGCACTTTCCCGATCTTCACACCCACTCCTCGGCAACGGCAACGGCGGACTCTCCGGTCGGACGCGCCCATGGGGCAACTCTCCCGGCAACGACGGCAGCAATCTTGGCATCGTTGGCGAGCACAGGCCAAACGGGGCGGCAACGCACCGGCACCCCGGCCTCCGCCAGCACGTCCCTGATGAGCTTGGTCCCGTGCTCGATGTCGATCCGCTCGCCGATGGCGGCGGGGCGGACGGTGACGCCGGCGTGGAAGACCGCTGGATCGACCAGGACGGTGGACGCTCGCTTCGGGCCGGAGACGTTGGTGACAGCCGCGGTGATCAGGCGAGCCCCAAACCGTACCGAGCCGCTGACGTGCAACAGTGCTGGTTCGGGAGCGATCGGCTCCGACACCCATACCGCCACATACGGCCGTTCCCACGACGCGGTGACCCCTCCGGTGAGGGAGACACGACGACGCTCGCCCTTCGCAACGGCAAGCACCGCATCGACGTCTGCGGCGGTCCCGGCATACGGTGGATGCAGGCGACGCAGGGCGCGGCGGATAGCGCGAGCGGCGACCGGCGGGGGCACGGTATTGAGCAGGGCGGTGGGGACGAGGAGTGCGCCGTCTTCCTCGACGATCCCGATCACGGTCGCAGCCGCTTCGAGGGCAGCGTCGTCGGCGGCTGCCAGAAACGCTGCTCGCGCCAGCGTGGTGCGGACGCCCTTCCGGTAGTCGCGCTCGAGCATGGGGATGAGGTCCGCTCGAATCCGGTTCCTCAGGTGGGCGGGGTCCTCGTTGGCGGGATCGTCGGCGAAGGGAAGACCCAGTTCTTCGGCAAGGGCGCGCAGGTCGACGCGGGAAACCCCGAGCAGGGGGCGGATGATGTCGTGGCGGTGGTCTGCCATCGCCGCGATACCGTGGGATCCGGCACCGCGGAGCAGGTTCATCACCAAGGTCTCGGCGAGGTCGTCCTGGCTGTGACCGGTGACGACCACTTCGCCGCCGCGCCGACTGGCATCGATCGCATGCCATCGGGCGCTTCTCGCCCTCGATTCGAGGTTCGTCCCCGCTTCGACGGGTGCATCGAGCACGGTGACCGCAAGCTCGAGCTCGTCGGCCAGCGCTACCGCCGCGGTCTTGAGATCCGCCGAGCCCTCCAGCCCATGGTCGACAAAGACGCCCCTGACCATCGGGTGCGGGACACACGCCCAGGCGGCAACCGCCGAATCGGCGCCGCCACCGAGGGCGATCGCGATCGGGCCGTCGGGGAGAACTGCCGCAACCTGGTCGCGAAGCTCGTCGGGCGTCAGGCGACGCGTTTCAGCCACCGCTCCGGCTCGCTGATCTCGACCAGGGTCGGGAGCGCCTCAGGCGCCTCCCAGGCGAGGCTGAGGGTCTCCCACGAAGCCTCGCGCTCGACGCCATTGATGAAGCTCTCGCCCAACTCGTACTGGCGAAGCTTCATCTCCAGCCCGATGAGACGCATGAACGCTGCGGTTCGCTTGTCGGCGCGGCGCGCCTTGAGCACCCGCGACATACGCTGTTGCGTGACCAGTTCGCGCCCCCCGATGCGGTCCATCACGACGTGGCCATGTCCTTCGAGCAGCGACATCAGCGCCTGGACGCGATCGATGACGGCACGCTGTTCCTCGGAAGCGAACAGGCCGAACATCCCGGACTCGTCGATCAGTGGCTCGCCGGCAACGGCGGCGCGCTGGATCTGCGAGCTGACTCGCTGCAACCGCCCCGGCTCCGGCTGGGCGGATGCCACCAGCTCGGCGACGAGGCCGAGGAAGTAGTCGCGCAACCAGGGGACGCCGAGAAACTGGAGACGATGGGTGCTCTCGTGAAGGGCGACCCAGAATCGGAACTCATCGGGCCTGAAGACGTGATCGCGTTCCATCTTCAGGATGTTCCCACCGACGAAGAGCACCGTGTCGCCGATGTCTCCGTCGGCGTTGGGGAGGACGAGCTCGTACTGGCCGAGCACCTTGCGCGACAAGAATCCGAGCACTGCTCCCATCTCTGCGCCCACGATCCGGCCGGCGAGGGTGGCGCCGAGCCCGGTGTGAGTGCTCAGCTGCTCTTCGGCTGGGGCCAACAACGTGGAGAACGATGCCACGTTGGTGGCCGCCCATTCTCGGCGACTCACCACAGCGACCTCGGGGATGCCGGGAGCCTCCAGCCCGGTTTCGAACGACACCAGCTCTGACGCCCGAGCCACCAGCCCGGGAACGTCCCGGGCGAGGCGAGTCTCGTGGTAGGTCCCCTCCAGCGGGTATTTCCCTCCCACGCTCGCCGCCACCGAGATCGCCAGTTGCCAGTCAACCTTGCTCATGAAAGGAAGGGTACAGAGAGTCGGGAGCTTCGAAACGAGGGTCGCAAGTCATAAGTCGCAAGTCATGAGGCAACGATGTGTCTTGTTTCTCAGCACTCGACGTGCGGCGAAGCCAGACGTGCTTGCGACTTGGGACTTGCGACTTGCGACTGGGAGCGAGCGCAGCGAGCGACCTAGCTGCTCACTACTTCGTACTTTCCCCTGATGCGGAAGAAGTAGTAGGCAGCGACGCCACCAATGGTGAGGACCGTCAGCGCCACGATGGTCACTGGTAGGTAGCGAGCGGTCCACGGTAGCGAGTCATCCGCCTCCTCCGCCGGAGGAACGGGGACCGCGGCTCCTCCATCATCGAGGGTGGTCTCGGTCGTCTCCGTGCCCTGTTCGGTTTCTTGGGCAGCGACGGCGATCGGGCCGACGACCGCCAGCAGCACCACAGCAGCGGCGACAAGGATCAGCAGTCGAGGTCGTGATCTCACGCTGGCGGAGGATACACGCAGGCGCTCACCATGAGGGTTGGCAAATCGCTCGCCGACAGAGACCTGATCGCGCCCTCATTGCGGAGCCTCTGGGTGGATCAGGATTCGTTCTTGACGATCCTGCCGCGCAACCGGGGGTATTTCGTGGGAGCGTGCGCGTAGCAGTACTCGCGGCGGTTGTAGCGAGACAACCTGGTCTCACATCCCACCTTGGCACAGTCGCGCTCCGTCGAATAGGTCTTGGGAGCGCGGGTCCCTCCGGCGAGACGGCGTCCCTTCAATACGGTGTCATTCATGGTGAATCCCTCCAATCGAGCCGCAGTCGAGGGTCAAACCCCCTATCGCGGCCCGTCACCTTCGCGTTCTTCTTGTATCAACGCTCGGAGGGCATCGAAAAGTTCCGGTGGAGGCTCGGTGCGCCCCCGCTCTCTGATCAGCGCCTTCAATCGCCGTTCGAATTCGTAGGCGCTGGTGCAGGAGGCACAGGTCCTGAGGTGGGCGGACACGCGCGACTGGTGGAAGAAGGAAATCTCCTCGTCCAGGTAGCTGTACACATATTCAAGGGCGTGTTCGCAACCGCTGGTCATTGTGCTGTCCCCGTGAGGCCCCGTGCCTCCGCGACAGTCCATAACTTGCGTTGCAGCGCTTTTCTTCCCCGATGAAGTCGCGACATCACCGTTCCGATCGGAATATCGAGTATGTCGGCGATCTCCTTGTAGGCGAAGCCGTCGACATCAGCGAGGAGTACGGGCAACCGAAAGTTCTCCGGGAGCGACTCGAGAGCCTCGATGATGTCCTCGTCGACGAACGCATCGAGCATGTCCGCCTCGGCGCTCTGCGCCGCACCTGACTGTTCCCCGAGGCGCTTGTATAGGTAAAGGTCCTGAAGTTCGCCGAGCTCCACCTCGGCAGGCCGGCGCTGCTGCTTTCGGTACTTGTTGATGTAGGTGTTGGTCAGGATTCGATACAGCCACGCCTTCAGATTCGTTCCCGCGGTGAACGTGTCATAGGCCCGGTACGCCTTGAGGAAGGTTTCCTGGACAACGTCCTCGGCGTCGGCGGGCTTGCGTGTCATTCGGAGCGCGGCGGAGTACAGCTGCGGTGCGTATTGCATCGCGTCCTTCTCGAAGTCCGCCTGGTCGGCCACGGATCCTCCTGTTGCTGAAGCGGCATCCTATGGCCATACGTCAACCAGGAGGAATTCATTACCATGGCGGATCCGCGCCGGGGTAGCTCAGTCCGGTAGAGCAACGCATTCGTAATGCGTAGGTCAGGGGTTCGAATCCCCTCCCCGGCTCGAGCAAGAGGCTTTCGCCTACAAGGCCATTCCGCGATCAGTCGGCCGCGACCCTTATCGACGATGGCGTTCCATGCCACATCCATGCCACTCGAGCAAGCGACGGAGTCGCGTGCTTACGGCGTCGAGAGGGTCAGCGAGGCCCCATTCGGGGCGTCCAAACGTCCCCACCCGCTCGGTCCCCGCGCCCAACTCATATCGTGTGGCTCGTCGAGCGTCGGCGATAGCAAAGTACTCCGACCGACAGAACCAGCATGCCCAATCGATGGCGTCTCCCTAGCCAGAGCGATCAGGACAGCTCTGGTCTTGTTTCGGGGCGGTACGGCTCTCGCGAACACGTGGCGGTTGGGAGCGGAGCACTGACGGAGCGATCAGCGCGCACTGGCTTCGTTTGGTGGTCCAGTCGATCGGCTCGCGAGTTGCTGGATGAGCGCGCCGTCCCCGGCCAACTCTTCGATCTGTTGGGCGAGAAATCGCCGGTCTGCTTCCGCCGCTGCGAGGTGGGCTGCGCGTTCGTAGGCGGCCTTCGCTGCGTCTCGTTGTCCAAGCCGACGCAACGTTGTGCCGCGGGCTGCGTGCATCAGGTGATAGTTGTCGAGGTCGGGTCCGATTGCGTCGAGCGCAGTGAGCGCAGCGCCGGGACCCTCGATCTCGCCGATGGCGATGGCCCGGTTGAGTGCAACCACGGGCGTGGGCATGACCGAGAACAGATGATCGTAGAGAGCGACGATCTGGGGCCAGTCGGTTGCTTCGAACGAGTCGGCGTCGCAGTGCACGGCGTGGATCGCGGCCTGGAGTTGGAAGGGGCCCGGTTGGTCGCGGCGAATGCAGGCGCGCACGATTGCATGTCCCTCTTGGATCATGGTGCGGTCCCACCTGGTTCGGTCCTGATCGCGCAGGAGCACGACTGCCTCTTCGGCTGTGCGGGCCGGCACCCGCGACTCGCGCAGCAGCATCAGTGCGAGCAGCCCCGCCGCTTCGGGCTCGTCGGGCATCAGCTCGACAAGGGCGCGGGCAAGCCGAATCGCATCGCTCCGCAGCGAGGCCCGGTCCGGATCGTCGACCCCGGTGTTGTAGATGAGGTACACCACCGAAAGGACCGACCGGAGTCGCTCAGGTAGGTCGGCGTCTGCTGGCACTCGATAGGGGATGTTGGCGGCCTTGATCTTGTATTTGGCCCGGACGAGCCGCTTCGCCATCGTCGACTCGGTCACCAGGAACGAGCGAGCCACCTCATCCACACTCAGGCCGCCCAGCAGTCGTAAGGTCAAGGCCACCTGGTGCTCCGTTCGCAGCGCCGGATGGCAGCAGGTGAAGATGAGCCGGAGTTGGTCGTCACTCACGGGTCCGTCCTCTCCCGAATCGTCGGCGCCGGGCCTACGCGATGTGCTTGCGACCGCACCGAGCTGTTCTTGGAGCTCCCGGCCCCGGGCCGAGCGGCGGAGGTCATCGATTGCGCGGTTTCGTGCGGTCGTAACGATCCACCCGGCCGGGTTTGGTGGGATGCCGTCGCTCGGCCACCGGTCGCTTGCCACGACGAACGCGTCCTGGACGGCGTCTTCGGCGAGCGTGATGTCGCCGAAGACGCGAACCAGCGTTGCCACCGCTTGGCCGTACACCTCACGGAACACCCGCTCAACATCTGTCGCTTCCCGGTGGGCGGTGACGGTAAGGGTCACGCCTGGACGCGCCCGGTCGCTCGAAATGGGCGGACTTCGATCGGATGGTTGGTCGCGTCCGCGGCCTTGCCGGCCCAGACCAGCGCGGCATCGAGGTCGTCCGCGTTGATGATGTAGAACCCGCCGATGTGCTCCTTCGCCTCAGCGAACGGTCCGTCGGTCATGACCACATCGCCGTCACTCGAGCGGACCACGGTCGCCGCGTCGGAGCCATGGAGTGCGCCACCGAAGACGAACGTACCGCTCGCGTCCATCTCGGCTTCGAGGGCAATGACGCGCTCCATGAATGTCTGCATCTCCTCGGGCGTCCCTGGCGCCCCGGGGACCTCACCCTCGACCATGTAAGTAGACAACAGGTACTGACTCATGAGTGCTCCTCACGTTGGTGCGGGCCCTTCCCGCGTTCACCCTACCTACGAATGGGAGCGGCTCACGAGGACACCCACGGCAAGAAATATCTCCGAGCGATTGTGGGACCGGGGCGGCGGTAGAGCCTCTATTGGACCACGACCGAGGTCACGAGGGCGCGCTGGTCGCCGATCATCACCGAGCCGAGTCTGCCCGGGCGACGAGGCTCAGATCACGCGCCGCAGCCATTCCCTTGCAATAAGAAACGGGCGTGACCAGGCTCCGCAGATGGCTGACACCGCTGGCGGTGACTCGACTTCGATGTCGTGCCGCGGCATCCAAGAAGACAAGCCGCGCAAGGACCGCATCGAGCTGGTCGTGGGTCTCCCGAGCGCTGATGCAAGGCAGGGCCCGGGATAGGCGCAGCGGTCGGCACCCGGCCAACTGCCGTCATCCGTGCGGCTACTTGACGATCCTGACCGAGTCCACGCCTTCGAAGGGGCGACCCCCCTGCGTCAAGCCCCTCAAGACGCCTTCGGTATCACCGATCTGGAAGCCGGTGGCCTGATTGTTGAAATGGCAAACCACGTCGAGCAAGCCGTCGTCGTTGACGTCTTTGTTGCTCTTGTTACAGAATGCCAGGCTCTGCTCGTCCCCCGTCCGCCCGAATGTCGGAGTGGTCTTGTCGACCTGGGCCGGGGCGTCGAATATTGGTGAGGAGAGGATGGCCACCGGTATTTTGCCCCGGCTCTTCGTGTTGATGCTGTTGGGGAAACTGTGGGGCTTGATGTCGAGGCCCACCGTGATGACCCGGTCGACAAGCGATTCCTGGTAGGCGATCTCGTTGGCCAGCAGCTTCTTGTTGCGGGGGCCTAGCGGAACCTGACCGAGTCGCCCCCCGTACATCCACTCGCTCGTGGTCATGGTGGCGATCACGACCCCACTCCCATACGGGTATTCGATCATCACCGGTTGATCCGCCGCATCGACAATGATGACGGTGGTGCCTATCGGCAGCATGGTGAAGTAGCCGTGGGTGGAAGCGTTCCAACGATCCAGATCGATGAACTGCGCGGTGTCGATGATCGCCCCACAGTTGCCGCCAAGGCAGGGAGCGGTCCCCATGATGATGGGGTGGCCGGCGGCTGCGTTGGTGAGGCTCTCGGAATCCTGGAACACGTGCTGGACGCCTCCCACGAATACGTCGCCGTCCCAATTGCCTCCGGCGCCGGCGCCAGAGGCGTGATCAGCGAGGTTCGCCGACAGGACGCCGCCGCTTAGCACCCAGGCGTCGAGGTTCTGATCGATCACGCCCGCTGGGAACAGGTTTTCGTAGAAGACCGGGTTCTGCGCCGATGGGATGATGATGTCACCGAACGGGGCGAGGTTCGCCGCGGCAACCTCGTTCGAATGGATCGCACACCAGCTCCTCCTTTGGGCGATCAGCTCGGTAACGACGTTGCCCCGCGCATCGTCCGGTGCAAACCATTCGACGTTGTCCTGGATGACCAGGACCGTCTCTCCGCCCTGGCAGGGTGCATGCGATTGGTGGAGGATGGGTCCGGGAGAAGATTGACCGTCGTACGTCGAATCGGACGGGTCGTCCGCGGCCGCGGCTGTTCCCGCCAGCATCATCGATATGACCACGACGAAGTAAGGGATCGACTTTCGCACGGCCTGGTCCTTTCTCGATGAGCCAGGTTGCTTGGGGCGGGATGCCCGCCTTCGGCAACGCTCCGTTTCGGTTAGCTTCCGGCTTGAACTTCCCATGTGAGCGGTACTGCGGTCACCGACTGGCTCTTGGCGGTCGACGCCGAGGCGAGCTCGATCGTGATCCGATAGGAACGGTCCACCGGGTTACCGATGCCGAGCCCGGTCGGCGTCCACGACCCGTACCCGGTGGCGTAATCGACGGCGAACGTCGACAGCGGCTCATCGGCAACGACAATGGTGGAAGAAATGAAGCCCGAACAGTGCGGGTACGTTGTCGGGTCGGTCACCGTACCCACCGGGCTGAAGGCGCCGACACTCCCATCCTCAACCGTTATGAGGAGATCGTCGGCGAGGGTCGCCGAGTCGATCCAGGTGGCGGGAATGTAGAAATTCACGCCATTGGTGACACGACCGTTGGGGCCTTCGTACGATACCTCGACACAGTGGTCGACCTGGTCGCCTGGGAGCATGCCGGCAACGTCGAACATGATCGTGCCGGTGTCATCGTCGTAGAGAATGATGTCGGCGGTGGCGAACGCGTTGCCGGTGTTATCGGTCGTGTCGCTGAACACGGCACCAGTTCCGGCGATAGTGAGCACGGCGATCATCGCCACCGCCATCGCGATGGCAACGGAGCGGCTGGTGATCGCCATGACGGAAGGGGGGCGTGGCACGTTGATTTTTCCCGTTGTTTCGATATGTGTCTGTTATCGGAAAACGGTCTTATTCGATTGAACGGCGCGGGGGAGTGATTCTCCCGAATCGAGTGGACTAGTCACTGGCGAATTCCCCTGCTGACATTGAGCTGTCGGGCTGCGAACAGGAGGTTGCGGCGACCACGCAGCGTGGTATTGCAGTCGATCGTCACCGACGGTCACGGCTGGGTACGCACTTACTCCATTTAGAACTGATCCTTCACCGCGATTCGGCGACCGATTGCCGTGATCAGCCCCTCCATGTCAGATCCATGGCACACGAGAACCGACAGAATCGCATGATTACGGAGTCGCAGGGGTCAGCGACAGCCTCGGGACCGGGTCAATCGAAGGATTTAGCGGCGACGGTGAGGTTGGCGAGCTTGGATTTCGCGGTTACCAGGTCCAACATCCCGAGTCCGCAATCGGGTGCCGCCACCAGGCGCTCGGGGTCGATGTGGGAGAGGGCTTCATCGATGCGTTGGCGTATCTCTTCG
>SMVB01191947.1_pt1 | contig 17856 bp, 16 predicted proteins | sample 2456461 | NCBI WGS metagenome assembly SMVB01 (sample SAMN11095934, study PRJNA526329) | marine sediment metagenome | biome: Marine sediment; feature: Surficial sediment; material: Deep marine sediment; isolation source: Hadal surficial sediment | place: Pacific Ocean | collected 2014-05 | depth...
AATCTGCAATTTCCATCAACCCCGCCTTCATTGCTTGTACTGCATCACCTGATTCGGGTACCAGTACAACTATGGTCGTATCGGCTGCCTGGGCAATATCTAATTCTGATTGACCGACACCAACAGTTTCCATAATAATATAATCATAACCGGCAGCATCTAAAACATCTGCGGCATCTACAGCTCTGTTACTTAATCCCCCTAAACTTCCACGGGTTGCCATACTTCTGATAAAGACTCCTTCATCCTGCCCGATTTCAGACATACGAACACGATCACCTAAAAGTGCGCCGCCCGTAAAAGGGCTGGTTGGGTCAACTGCAATTATTCCAACTTTTTTATTTTGATTCCGGTAATATTTTGTTAACTGATTTGTTATAGTACTTTTACCGGCACCCGGTGGACCTGTTATACCAATCCGATGTGCATTACCAATTTTTGGGAAGATTTTTTTTAGCAGTTCGGCAGATTTATTGTTATTCGATTCAACAATAGATATAGATCGGGCTACAGCTCTTTTATCGCTAACACATAAATTTTTTATCAGATCGTTATGCACGGATTAAACTATAGAGAATATTTATCTTTAAAATAGATTACAGTTTCTTTCAGCCCATCCTTTAATTTAGTAGATGGTTTCCAATTAAAATTGTTAAAAAATTTCTCTGAACTAATTACACTTCTCATCTGTTCACCTGCTGGTGCCGGTCCATGTTTCTCTTCACATAAATTATTAACTATATCGCTCAGAAGAGAAAAAAGTTCATTTACATTTGTTTCAATTCCTGTGCCTATATTATAAATGTCACTTTTATCATCGCTCAATGTTAACAGGTTTGCTTCTACAACATCTTGAACAAAAACATAATCTCTGGTTTGTTTCCCCGTACCATTTATTATTGGCTGTTCTCCTTTTAGTAATTTTGTACAAAAGATTGCTACAACGCCGGCTTCACCAAATGGATTCTGCCGGGGTCCGTAAATATTTGCATAACGCAGAATCGTATAATTTAAATTATATTCACCGCCATAATAGAATAAATATTTTTCCACACATAATTTTGTTATTCCATAGGGCGAAACAGGTTGAGTTGGATGATTTTCGTCTGCAGGAAAGTATTGTTGCTCACCGTACACTGCTCCACCTGTTGATGAAAACTGGAATTTCTTTACTCCAAATTTCACGGAATTTTGAAGAAGATTTATTGTACCAAGAATATTCGTGTTTGCATCAAATATTGGATCGGCAACAGATTTACGAACATCCATTTGTGCAGCGTGATGGTTAACTACATCAAATCTTTCTTTTTCAAACAACGAAGAGACTTCGTAATCGTTTATATTTAATCTTACAAATTTAGCTTTTGGATTAATGTTCTCTTCAAAACCTGTAGACAGATCATCAAGAACTACGACTTCATGCCCCTCATCAATAAAAACATCAGCAATCTGAGAAGCAATAAATCCGGCACCTCCGGTTACAAGTATTTTCACTTAATTATTTATATAAATTAAAATCGTAAATATATTCCTTTACTTTCTCTGGCACAAGAAAATGAATGGGCAAACCCTTCTTTACTCTTACCCGTATATCCGTTGCACTTATTTCAATACCACGCGTTTGTACAAACAATGCCGATTCAACATACTTATCATGATGGGGTGGAGGAAGAGAAGATTTTCTGCGGAGAACCAGGATTTTCGTAAGCTTAACAATTTCATCCGGGTTTTTCCAGGAATTAAATTTAAATATGTTATCATAACCAATAATAAATTCCAGCTCATCATATATTTCTTTAAACTCACGAAGAGTATCAACAGTATATGAAATTCCGCCTTTCTTAATTTCATATTCAGAGAAGTCAAAGAAATCAACTTCCTCTGTGGCAAGTTTAATCATATTCAATCTATGTTCGGGGCTTGAAGATTTTACATCAGCCTTGTGAGGTGAGACAAAGGAAGGAATGAAAATAATTTTATCCAGTTTTCTCATCTCTCTTACAGATTGAGCGGTTATTAGATGACCGTTGTGAATAGGATCGAATGTGCCACCGAATATTCCGACTTTACTCATTAAAGAAAACCCATATTTACTATAAAAATATATTTAAATCTCTCTTGCATTTACTGCCAGCAATAAAAATAGCTTTCCTTTTTAGAAAGCTACATGTAAAGATTTTTTAATTCATTAAATTTTTAAAATTAAACCCCAAAAAGAAATTAATTCATTTTCAATTTACTCAATTACAGCTATACCATCATTTAAATAAGTAAGATTAAATATATTTCTAATATTCTGTGCTGAATTTTCAATGACTTGTGCTCGAATAATAATATTATTTTCATGTAAAGAAAAATAATTCTGTACTTATATGTTGAATATAATTTTACTGTAATGTATCTCTACAAAAATATGAATACAATTTTTACAACTTTTCATTCATATCACCCGTTGATTCAATTAGATTTTTAATAAACCGCCTATAATTATTAACCTCATGTTCATAGAATTCCCCGCTCTTTCCGGTTGAATTTTTTAACTGCATTTTACGGAACGCTAAAGTCGTTGCAGCCTTTATATATGGGTCTCGAATGCTTTCATTTATCCAACCGGTTGAATTTCTTTTAGCGGAACTTAAAAACTGCAAATGATCGAATGGTATATTTCCCAGTTCTGCTTCCAAAAGGAGTTCGGCAAAAATTAGTTTTTTATCATTCTTAACCGATGCTGTAAAAATTGCAAGAAAAATAATAATGGTGATGAACATAAAGAAAAATCCTGTTAAGGCAGTAGATTTAAAGCTAACAGAATAGTTCCAGAAAAAATGTAAGAGTATTGCCAAAGTTAAACCAATTAAAGGAAGAAGTATCCTATGCTTTGCACCTTTAAATTTAGCATAACCAAGAAAAGCTCCGAAGGTAGCAGTTGACACACAATGCATTACTGCGGAAAATAAAGTTCTGATTATCACTATTGCAATCCAATTCGAAACTGTTGTACCAAAAGAAATAAAGTACAGAAAATTTTCTGTCATACCGAAACCAAGACCAATTGCACCGCCATAAACTATTCCATCTGTCATGTTATCAAATTTTCTACTTGTTACTGTAATAAGTAGAAAAATTCCTTTTGTGATCTCTTCCACAACAGGTGCTGTAATTATTGTTCCCAGAAAAATTAACTCTTCTTTGCTGGAAATAAATTGGGAAAATATATTTGAAAAGATTATACCCCCAAGTATTGAAAAGATAATTGCTCCGATTGAGCCCCATAAATAATTGAGAAGTACTAATTTGAATGGTTCTCTGTCATACCTATCAAACCACCAAATGAATACAAGGTAGGTAACCATAGGAATAATTGCTGCAAGCGCCGAAATGAAAATAAACATGTTAAAAAAGTAATTCCGACAAAAAATTTAAAATGATTATGGAAGCACAACTTAAAATATCAAAAGAGATGAATAAAATTCAAATTATATTTAATGTTTGCTGATTTATTTTTCTTTTAACCATTGGATCAGTTCTTTAATTGTAGGCTTTTTACCGTAAGATAAAATTCCTATCCTGAAAATCTTAGCAGCAATTTTTAATGTAACAATTGTAGAAACAAACATGATCGAAAGTGTGATGATAATATCTGTTAGAGGAACAGGAGCAATCTTAAAACGAAGAAGCATTATTGATGGTATAGTTAGAGGAATATAGGACAGCACTGTAACCATCATTGATTCAGGATTTTGAATAGCAGGCATTGCAACTACTACAGGTAGAATCAAAATTAAACTTATGTACGTTGTCATCTGCTGTGCTTCCTGCTCGGTGGTAACTATCGAACCAATACCTACAAAAATTGTTGTATAAAAAATAAATCCGACTATAAAATAAACGAGCATTGGCAAGATATTATCAAATGCTGCCGGTGGAATGACTGCTCCGCCGACAAGTGCTGTGGCTATTAAAGACCAGATAAAAATTTGTGTTAAACCGAGAACACTTAGCCCCAAAATTTTTCCAGCAAGCAATTGTTCCGACGTACAACTTGAAATCAATATTTCAATCAGCCTGTTCGATTTTTCTTCAATCAAACTTCTAATGAGCAATTGCCCCGAATAAATAACCATCATCATTAAAAGCATTATGAAAATAAAAGCTGAAAAGAAAACAACTAAAAAATTCTGCTTTCCTTCCTTCCCGCTTTTTTCAATTTTTATCTGTTCAATCTCAACACTGCTTTGAACAAATTCAGCTAGTGATGGATCAATACCTCTCACATTCAACTCGTTTTGGATTCGTATTTTATTAATTTTTTCTTCGAAATGTCTTAAATCTTTAAAGCTCCCTAAATTTTCACTTCTGTATTCAACTTCAAGCGAGTCGGTTCCGCCATTCAGGATAAACAGAAACCCTTCAATCTCATTATCAATTACATTTTTATCGGCTTTGGTTTTTAATTGTTTAAGCGTTTTTTTGTTATCGGCAAAATTTAATAAAATATAGTTCGGCTGATTGTCATCTAATTTATATTGTTCTAACTCATCATTTAACTTATGAAAATAAATTCCTGATGTATCTACTACACCAATTATTTTTGTCTGAATGTTTGCTTTTGTGGTTAACAAAGTAGGAAGTAAGGAAAACATTATAATTATCAATGGCGTAATTACCAGCGATATAATGAACGTTTTCGTTTTTACTTTTTCAAGATATTCCCACCGGGCTATTGTTAATATTTTGTTCATTCGTTAAAAAATTTAATTCTGTTTAATTAAATCAATAAAAATTCTGTTAAGTGTGGGCTCTATTACTGAGAAATGAGTAATATCAATTTTATCGGTTATCTTTTTTAGAAAGTCTGATGGTTCAACAATATCTTTTAAATGAACCTCTGCATAATTATTATATGTATCTATTGTAATCACTTCAGCCATGGAAGAAAGAAAGGAAACATCACCGCTAAATTTAATCTCTACATGGTTTCCGCCAAATTCTTTTTTTATGTGTGATAATTTTCCGCTTGTAACTTCTTTACCATTATTTAAAAGAAAAATATCGGTACATAATTTTTCTGCAGTTTCCATTTGATGAGTTGAAAGGATGATGATTTTACCCTCAGATACAAAAGAAAAGATCAGTTCTCTAATTTCCTGTTGATTGATCGGATCGAATCCGGTAAACGGTTCATCAAAGATTAAAAGTTGCGGGTTATGAATAACCGACATGATAAATTGTATTTTTTGTTGATTACCCTTAGAAAGTTCATCAATTTTATTATCGCGATAATGTAAAATATCTAATCTCTTTAACCAGCTATCCGCTTGTATCAATGCTTCGGTTCTGCTCATATTTTTGAGCTCGGCAAAGTATAGAATCACATCTATCACTTTACTTTTTCTATACAAACCTCTTTCTTCAGGAAGATAGCCGATGTGGTTTAAAAAGTCTGCTGTTATCATTTGGTTATTAAAAAGAACTTTGCCTGAGGTTGGTTTTATAATATTCAGCACGGTTCTTAAAATTGTTGTTTTACCGGCACCGTTTGGGCCTAACAGTCCAAAAATTTTACCCGGTTCTACTTTAAAAGAAATATTATCTACGGCTGTAGTTTTTTGAAATTCTTTAACTAAATTATTTACTTCAAGCATATTGTTTTGATTTCAGATTAAAATGGAAGTGTTAAAAATAAGGAGAAAAATATTATCTTACATTATTTGGATTATCAGGAATTTTATAAGAGGAATAAATAAGTAAGCTTGATAAAATAGAACGATCCTAAGTTATTATTTAATAAAGATTTAAGGAAGTAACGAGGAACGGGGATTGTTTGATTGTAAATGAAAGTATCAATATATTTACAATCGTTTTAATTTCATATTGGTAGATTGGTCATGAAAATTAGAATTTCCGGGCTAGGAAACGATACGTACATTGATAATTTTGATGGCGGCTTTAAAGAGATTGGATTAGAAGATCCCTTTTTTGGTAAATTTAAGACAATGGTTGTTCTTGAGAAATTTGATGATCAAATAATATTGGATGTAACATCCGATATTAATTCGCAATTGATTTGCGATAGATGCGGCACGGAATTTAAGAAAAAAATTGAAAGCCAATATAAAATGGTGTATCTGTTAAGAAATGTTGAGAATAGCAATGAAGAACTCGATTTCAACTACCTTGCACCAAATACTCATGAAATTAATATTAAAAATGATGTCAGGGATTATTTGCTCCTTGCAATACCGATGAAAAAACTTTGTAAAGATGATTGTAAAGGTTTATGTTATAAATGCGGCAGCAACCTGAATAACGGAGATTGTGATTGCAATTATGCCGAAATTGATGATAGGTGGAAAGCATTATTAGATTTGAAAAAGAATTTAAATACAAACTAAAGGAATAAATTCGAAAGATGGCGCATCCAAAACGAAAAATATCGAAAAGCAGAAGAGATAAAAGAAGAACTCATTATAAAGCAACTGTTCCTTCATTAGGTGCATGTTCAAATTGCGGTGAACTGAAATTAAATCATCGTGCCTGCCCATCCTGCGGGTACTATAATGATCGTTCGATGTTCCTACCTAAAAGCTAAATAAATAATATCGCATGGATCATCCCAATAATTCTGATAGGCAATGCAGAATTGCCGTTGATGCTATGGGGGGAGATTTTGCACCAGCTACTGCAGTTTTGGGAGCTTTAAAGGCATACCACCACAGTAAAGATTTTGAATTATTGCTCGTTGGCAACAAAGATGAAATATTAAAGATTGCCTCGTCAAATCAAATTTCTATAAATGAAGAAATGATTGTTCACACCAATGAAGTAATTAATATGGGGGATAGTCCGACACTATCGATAAGAAAGAAACCAAATTCATCTATAGTTATAGGTGCAAAATTAGTAAGAGAAAAAAAAGCAGATGGGTTTGTAAGCGCCGGGAATACTGGTGCGATGACTGTCAGTTCAATTTTTAATATTGGCAGAATAAAAGGTGTAGTCAGACCAACCCTTACGGCACCCTTCCCGAATGAGAAAGATGGATTTACTTTTATTTCAGATGTTGGTGCTTTTGTAGATTCAAAACCTTTGCACCTTTTTGGTTATGCAATTTTAAGCTCAATATTTATTGAAGAAATCTATGGTATTAAGAATCCCAAAATTGGTTTATTAAATGTAGGCGAGGAGGAAGGGAAAGGTTATCAATTAACATCTGAAACAGGAAAATTATTAAGTGAATCAAATTTAAATTATATTGGTAATGTTGAAGGTAAGGATATATTTAAAGGAACTGTAGATTTAGTAATTTGTGATGGTTTTATCGGTAACATTCTACTCAAATTTGCTGAAAGTATCATTCCATTCTTAAAAGCGAGAATTATAAATTACGCCTCGTTGGGAATATTGAACAAACTTAGAGCACTAATGGTTCGCACTCCGTTAAGGGAGGCTTTGAAAAGTGCAAATTATGAATTACACGGTGGTCTTCCATTATTAGGTGTTGATGGCATAAGCATAATTGGTCATGGTTCCAGTACGGAGCTGGCAATTAAAAATATGGTTTTAAGAGCTAAAGAAATGCATAATAAAAATCTGATTAAGAAAATAGAAGTTGCAATCAATCAGTATTCAGTTAATCAATAAAAGTAGCAGATATAATTTTGAAAGAAAATAAATATAGCGCAATTATAACAGCAGTGGGAATGTACGTACCGGAAAAAATTTATGATAATGCCTACTTTGAAAGTATTCTTGATACAAACGATCAATGGATTTTAAGCCGCACAGGAATTAAAGAGCGAAGGATACTGGAAATCGGAGCTACTAGTGATCTGGCTGCCAATGCGGCCTTAGATTTAATAAAAGTTCATAATGTTGATCCGGATGAAATTGATGTTATAATTATTGCAACGGTTACACCGGATATGCTGTTTCCGGCAACTGCTTGTTTAGTGCAGGAAAAAATTGGAGCTAAAAAAGCATGGGGCTTCGATCTCTCTGCTGCTTGTTCCGGATTTTTATTTGCATTCCAAACAGGTTGTTCATTGGTTGAGAGTTGTCAGTTTAAAAAGGTTTTAGTTATTGGGGCAGATAAGATGAGTTCTATTATAAACTATACAGATAGGAATACTTGCATAATATTTGGCGATGGTGCTAGTGCTGTATTGATTGAGCCCTCAGAAGATAGAAGTGTGGGGCTTCAGGATTATATATTGGGGGTTGATGGGTCCGGTAAGGATGCCTTATATATGAAAGGCGGAGGAAGTTTATATCCTCCTACACATAAAACAATTGATGATAAAATGCACTACCTTTATCAGGATGGCAAAGCAGTTTTTAAAGTAGCTGTAAAAGGTATGGCGGATGTATCGTACGAGCTAATGCAAAAAAATAATTTGACGGCTGAAGATGTTGCCTATCTTGTTCCTCATCAGGCTAACTTAAGAATTATCAATGCAATTGCAGAAAGAATGGGATTAAGTAAAGATAAAGTTATGGTCAACATAGAGAAATATGGAAATACCACCGCAGCTACAATTCCGCTTTGCTTAGTTGAATATTATAGAGATGGCAAATTGAAGAAAGGAGATAAGCTAATTCTTTCTGCTTTCGGTGCCGGTTATACCTGGGCTTCAACTTATATTGTTTGGGCAATCTGAATATTTTAATGAGTAAAAAAGCATTTTTATTTCCTGGTCAAGGATCTCAGTATGTTGGGATGGCAAAAGATTTATTTGAAAACTCTGTTGAAGCAAAGGAGATAATACTTACTGCGGATGATTTACTTGGTATAAATCTTTCATATATAATGTTCAACGGTCCGATAGATGAATTAAGGCAGACCGAATACACTCAGCCCGCTATATTTTTACACAGTATAGTTTTGGTTAGTTTAATACGAACCATATCAGCCGGAGCTGCAGCCGGCCATTCTTTGGGCGAGTATTCTGCACTAGTTTCTGCAGGAGCTATTCAAATTCACGATGCAATAAAAGTTGTAAGAATTCGCGGGCAGGCAATGCAGCAAGCCGGAATCGATAATCCGGGAATTATGGCAGCTATTATAGGGTTGCATACGGAAGAGGTTGAAGATATTTGCATTCAAGCTTCATCAAAAGGAATTGTACAATGTGCTAATTTTAACTCTCCCGGTCAAATTGTAATATCAGGCTCGATTGACGGAGTTCATAAAGCAATGGAATTATGTAAATCTGGTGGAGCTAAATCGGTTAAAGAATTGGTTGTAGGCGGTGCCTTTCATTCACTATTGATGGATTCAGCAAAAAATAAATTGAAAAATACTCTGAATACTGCAAATTTTTATAATACAAAATTTCCTGTTTATGTAAATGTGAATGCTAAACCCGTAAAAACTAAGGATGAAATAAAAAAATATTTATTCGAGCAGGTTACTTCTCCGGTTCAATGGGAAAAAACAATTGTGAATATGATTGAAGATGGTTATGATGAGTTTTACGAAGTGGGCCCGGGGAAAGTGCTTCAGGGACTTCTTAAAAGAATCAATCCGGATGTAAGTTGCATAACAATTGATAAATATTCAGATGTGGAGAAATTTATATAGTGGAAGTAGAAGAGAAAACATTTACAAAAGATTTCACTAAAAAGATTAACGGATTATTTATAGATCCCAAAATATTTACAATTAAATTTAGTTGTAAATGTACAGGTGAATGCTGTCATTACGGAGTTTATACTGATCTAAAAGAACACGATATGATCTTAAACAAAAAAGAATCTTTTATAGATTCTTTCGATGATAGTCAGAGTAGAGACGTTGATAAATGGTTTGAGCCACCGGAAGAGGATGAAGATTTTGAATCAGGTGTTGCTGTTGGCACCGAAGTTATAAATGGCAAATGTACGTTCTTAGATAAAAATGGGTTGTGCGCATTACAAAAAATGGCTGATTCAGAAGGTGTGCATAAGTGGAAATATAAACCTTTGTATTGTATATTATTTCCTTTAACTATTTATGAAGGTGCACTTACAATTGATGATGAACATATAGAAAGACTTAAAACTTGCAATAAGGATATAAATATAAAAACATCAATTTTTGATTCGTGCAGAGAAGAATTAATTTACTTCCTTGGAAAAGAAAGTTATATAGAACTGGAAAATTACAAAGAAGAATACTTAAGCACTATTGATAGTGGAGATAAAGAATGACGGGAAACAAAAAAGCAATTGTAACCGGTGGTACCAGAGGCATTGGAAGAGCAATTGTTAAGGAACTTGCATCAAAAAGTTGTTGTGGTGTTTTGTTTTCAGACGTTGCTTTCATATATAATAGTTGTGATGAGTGTGCAGAGGAAATTAAACAGGAAATTTCCGATAACGATACTCAAATTTATTCATTTAAAGCAGATGTGTCTAATTACGAGCAAACAGAACAAACTGTTAAAGCTGCAATCGAAAAATTAGGCGGTGTTGATATACTGATTAACAACGCCGGTATTACAAAAGATAATTTATTGTTAAGAATGCAGGAAAAAGATTTTGATGAGGTGATAAGTGCTAACCTTAAAAGTGTTTTTAATTATACCAAAGCTGTATTAAAAACTATGATAAGGCAACGCTACGGAAGAATTGTTAACATTGCATCTGTAGTAGCCCTAATTGGAAATGCTGGTCAATCAAATTATGTTGCCTCAAAAGCAGGAGTAATAGGATTTACCAAGGCAATGGCGCGTGAATTGGCTTCACGCAATATTACAGTAAATGCTGTAGCTCCGGGATTTATTCAAACTGATATGACTGAAAAATTGAGCGATGAACAAAGAGAAAAATTAGTGAAAACTATTCCGCTTGGTAGAATGGGTAGTCCTGAAGATATAGCTAAAGTTGTTGGATTTTTATGCAGCAATTATGCGGATTATATTACAGGACAGGTAATAACAGTAGATGGTGGAATGACCATGTAAATTTGCCTATTAAACTGCAATTTTATTAAATTTACAAAAATTATATTATTAAATAGTATTATTCTTATTCCAAATAAAAATAGGAGACCAAAATGGATACAGAAGCAAAAGTAAGAGAGATTATAATTGATAAACTTGGGGTTGAAGAATCTCAGATTACGCCAGAAGCTTCATTTACAAATGACCTTGGTGCTGATTCATTAGACATTGTTGAATTGGTTATGGGTTTTGAAAGCGCTTTTCAAATTTCTATTCCGGACGAAGATGCAGAAAAAATTAGCACTGTTGGTTCTGCAATTAGCTACCTGAATGAGAAAGTTGGGGACAGTTAAAAATAATACTTTCTATTGATTAGAGAATGAAAAACCGGAGAGTAGTAGTAACAGGTATGGGTGTTGTCAGCCCTATCGGGATTGGTCTAAACGAATTTTGGACGGGTCTTGCCGAAGGTAAAAACGGGATAGATTTAATTACCAGGTTCGATACTTCCAGATTTGATACAAAATTTGGTGCTGAACTTAAGAATTTTGATCCTGCAAAATTTCTGAACAAAAAATTAATCAAACGTTTAGATCCATATGCCCAGTATGCCTTGGTTTCTTCAATGGGTGCCATCGAAGATTCCGGAATTGATTTAGATCAAGTTGATAAGAATCGTTTTGGAGTTGTTTTTGGAAGCGGAATAGGTGGTATTAAAACGATGAGAGTTCAACACTTTGCGTATTTTGAATCTGGAACACCCCGGAAAATAAGTCCGTTTTTTGTACCAATGATGATTTCGAATATTGCTGCTGGGCAAATCTCAATAAAGTTTGGATTAAAAGGACCCAATTATGCAACCACTTCGGCTTGTGCAACATCTTCTCATTCAATTGCAGATGCATTTATTTTAATCGAGCGAGGCAGCGCGAATATAATGATTTGTGGGGGTTCTGAGTCTTCAGTAGAAGAGATGTCTGTCGGCGGGTTCAACGCAATGAGAGCACTCTCAACCTGGAATGACAGATATAAGGAAGCATCGAGACCTTTTGATGCTGACAGAAGTGGTTTCGTTTTAGGTGAAGGTTCTGGATCTCTTATACTTGAAGATCTTGAACATGCTATTTCTCGTGGTGCAAAGATTTACGCTGAGTTAGGCGGCATTGGATTAACAGGTGATGCATATCATATAACTGTCCCTGCTCCTGATGGTGAGGGAGCAGCCGGGTCTATGAAAGAAGCAATCAGGGATGCCGGACTTAAACCTGAAGACGTAGATTATATAAATGCACATGGCACATCCACTCCTTTTAATGATGTTAACGAAACAAAAGCAATTAAAACAGTTTTTAACAATCATGCCAATAATTTAGTTATTAGTTCAAATAAATCAATGATTGGTCATCTTTTAGGCGCTGCCGGTGCTGTAGAAGCTATTGCAACAATACTTACAATAAAGAATAATAAAATTCCGCCAACAATTAATCTTACGAATCCTGATCCCGAATGTGATCTTAATTATAGTCCGATTAAATCAACCGATAAAGAGGTTAATGTTGCTATCAGTAATACTTTTGGGTTCGGAGGTCATAACGCATCTATTCTATTTAGAAAATTTGAGGTATAATATTGAGGCATCATTTCTCGTTATTCTGGAATAAATTCCTAAGAAGGCGGGAGAGGAATGATATCTCAAATAATTTATCGGATTTAAGTCCTGATAAGATTAAAGCATTAGAAAAAATTTTGGGGACAACTTTGGATAACAAATCATATTATATAAAAGCACTTACACATCGCTCTTACCTGGAAAATAACAACTCAAACGGCGGCTCAAATGAACGATTGGAATTTTTAGGGGATTCAGTCTTAAGTTTGTTAGTTGCGCAATATTTGTTCGAGAATTTTCCGGATGAAAATGAGGGCTTTCTAACCAAGATCAGAGCAAAAATTGTAAACCGAAATTCTTTGTGGGAAGCAGCCGATGAATTGGGGCTTAGTAAAATTATTATTATCGGAAATAACCTTCAACGCGACTTTGTAAAAAAAACTAAAACTGTTTTAGCTGATGCATTGGAAGCATTAATCGGTGCAATTTATCTTGATCGTGACCTTGAGACCTGTAGAATATTTATATATAAAAATCTAATCAGACCACACATGATTCATGATGAATATCTCATCGATGAAAATTATAAAAGCCAGCTTCTGGAATACACACAAGCAAATAAAATATCATCCCCTGTATATGAAATACTTAAAGAAGAGGGTCCTCAACATAACAGGATTTTTACTATACGTGTAATAATCGGGGAGAAAAATATGGGTGAGGGAATAGCCAGGAATAAAAAAACTGCCGAACAAAATGCCGCCCGAACTGCATTGATAGAAATTCATAGTTCTGAATCTTCACAGTAATGAAATTCAGGAATAATATAACCTCTATCAGAATTCCCCTTTTTGTTCAAATTAATTTCTAATTATTAATTAAATTTGTTATTCAATTAGTAAAATATTATTCATAAACATCCGGCAGCTGCCGGACGATTCTAAGTAAAGGAAATAAATGAAAAGATTTGAACAATATGATAAGTTCTATAACCGCCATATCGGGCCGCGTGATTATCAACTGGAAGAAATGGCAAAATATTGCGGCGTAAATTCAATAGAGGAGTTAATTGATGAAACAATTCCGGCTCAGATCAGGTTAAAAAAAGAAATGGATTTAAGTCCGGCAGTAAATGAACAAACTTTTATCGAAAACCTGAAAATAATTGGTTCAAAAAATAAGATATGTAAATCATACATCGGGATGGGTTATCATCCGGTGATTCTACCATCGGTAATTCAAAGAAATATTTTAGAGAACCCTGGTTGGTACACTCAATACACACCGTACCAGGCAGAAATTTCACAAGGAAGATTGGAAGCATTGCTCATCTTCCAAACAATGGTTTCAGATTTAACGGCAATGGATATAGCGAACGCTTCATTGCTGGATGAAGGTACTGCTGCTGCAGAAGCAATGTTAATGTTTTATTCTTTAAGACCAAAAGTTAAAAAGGATGCAAATGTTTTTTTTGTTTCGGAAGAATGTTTTCCGCAAACAATTGATGTACTTAGATCAAGAGCAGTTCCGCAAGGAATAGAATTAAGAATAGGTGATTTTACAAGAGTTGAACTAACAGATGATATATTTGGAATTTTAATACAGTACCCTGCAGGGAACGGTGAGGTAAGAGATTATTTCGAATTTTTTAAAGAAGCTGAAAAGAAAAAGATTTTTAAGGTAGTGGCAGCAGATCTTCTAAGCCTTACCCTTTTTAAACCTCCTGGAGATTATGGTGCTGATGCGGTGGTTGGTTCAACGCAAAGGTTTGGAATACCAATGGGATTTGGTGGACCACATGCTGCATATTTTGCAACACGGGAATCATATAAAAGACATATTCCCGGAAGAATTATAGGTGTATCTGTTGATGCTCAGGGGAATGAAGCATATCGCATGGCTCTTCAAACAAGAGAGCAGCATATAAGAAGAGAAAAAGCAACCAGCAATATTTGTACTGCTCAGGCGCTACTGGCTGTAATTGCAGGGATGTATGCCGTTTATCACGGCCCTGAAGGATTGAAAGCCATCGCACTAAGAATAAAATTATTTACAAAACTGTTAGATCTTGCACTGAAAGATTTTGGATTTAAACAGTTAAATAAAAATTTCTTTGATACATTGCTGATTGATGAATCAGAAGAGAGAGTTAATAAAATCAGAAATGAAGCTTTAACAAAAGAAATTAACTTCAGATATATCGGGAAGGATAGAATTGGTATTTCAATTAATGAAGCAACTGAGGAAAAGGACATTAAGGATCTCATAAATCTTTTTGCTGCTGTTGCAAAAAAACAAGTACCCAAAAATTATTTTAAGGATCTTTTAGAAAGAACTGAGTCGGAAAAATCCGCCTCGTTTACAAGAGTTAGTGAATATTTATCTCACCAGGTATTTAATAATTATCATTCCGAAACTGAAATGTTACGATTTCTTAAAAAATTGGAAAACAGAGATTTATCACTTGTCCATTCAATGACGCCTCTTGGCTCATGTACTATGAAACTAAACGGCACAACAGAAATGTTAGGAATTACCTGGCCTGCATTTGCCAATATTCATCCTTTCGCACCGGAAGATCAAACCGAAGGTTACCGGCAGCTCATATCCGAACTTGAAAACGATCTGAAAGAAATAACAGGATTTAGTGCGGTTTCACTTCAGCCAAATTCGGGTGCACAGGGAGAGTTTACAGGTTTGATGGTCATCAGGGAATATCATCACAGCAGGGGAGATGAAGACAGAAATGTTGTATTGATACCATCGTCTGCACATGGAACAAATCCTGCGAGTGCGGTAATGGCTGGCATGAAAGTGTTGGTGGTTAAGTGTGATGAGCAGGGGAATATTGATGTTGATGATCTTAAAATAAAAGCAGAACAAAACAAGGATATTTTAGCCGCTCTTATGGTAACGTATCCTTCTACTCATGGTGTCTTCGAACAAAAAATTACCGAAATTTGCGAAATCATTCACAACAATGGCGGACAAGTTTATATGGATGGCGCAAATATGAATGCACAGGTTGGTTTAACAAGTCCTGCAATGATTGGTGCTGATGTATGCCATCTTAATCTTCATAAAACCTTTGCAATACCACATGGCGGTGGTGGTCCGGGTATGGGCCCAATTTGTGTTGCAGAGCATTTAGCTGCATTTTTACCGGGACATTATTTTGTTAAAGTTGGCGGAGATAATGCAATTAATACGGTATCTTCAGCACCTTGGGGTAGTGCGAGTATTCTATTAATCTCTTATGCTTATATAAAATTGATGGGACCAAGGGGTTTAACGATGGCATCAATAGCTGCCATAATAAATGCTAATTATATTCTAAAGAAGCTCAAGAAGTATTTTAAAGTTTTGTATACAGGATTAAATGAAAGAGTTGCTCATGAACTTATCTTTGATATGAGGGAATTTAAACATTCATCAAACATAGAAGTAGAAGATATTGCAAAAAGATTAATAGATTATGGATTTCATGCACCAACGGTTTCTTTTCCGGTACCCGGAACATTAATGGTTGAACCAACAGAAAGTGAGTCCAAAGAAGAAATAGACAGATTTTGTGATACCTTAATATCAATTAAAGATGAAATTATTGAAATTGAGGAAGGCAGGCAAAGTAATGAAGATAATGTTTTGAAAAATGCACCTCACACTTTAAATGTATTGCTATCTGAAAATTGGCATCATCAATACTCTAGAGAGCAAGCAGCATATCCTCTTCCATTTACAAGGGAAAAGAAATTCTGGCCGGCTGTTGGCAGGGTAGATAGTGCATACGGAGACAGACACCTTGTTTGCTCCTGTGTTCCTATTTCGGATTTTGCTGATAAAGAAGCAGTTTTGATTAATAGAGGGTCTTGAGTGCATTGTTCAATCTCTTCCTATGCATTGAATATTAACTTTCATATATCATTTTTGCTGATTAAATACCTCCCATTAAATTTATTTCATTCCCTTTTATTTAATAATGGTTTATGATTAAGAAAAGTTGTTATATCATTTTCATAATGCTCTGCATAATGAGTGTAATTAAGGCAGAAGGTGGTGATACTCTTTATTACAAAGGCAATTATTCTGTAATTATTGATTCCATAGTGATTAAGGGAAATGATATTACTGAAGACTTTATTATTCTGAGGGAATTAAATTTTACGATTGGTGATACTCTGAATCCTAAATTAGCTGAATATAACAGGGAAAGAATTTATAGTCTTAATATTTTCAACGAAGTAAAATTAAATCCATATAGATCAAATAATATTAATTATCTTTTAATTGCTATTGAAGAAAGCTGGTATATTTACCCGCTTCCGTTTCTTACTTTGAAGGATAGAGACTGGGATAAACTCTCCTATGGTGTTGCGGTAAAGATCGCAAACTTCAGAGGAAGGAATGAAACATTAAGGGGCAGGTTAGCATTAGGGTACGATCCTTCACTTACCTTTTCTTATTTTAATCCAAACCTTACACGTAACCTCGATTTATTCTCAAACTTTGAAATTGGTTTGCAAACTGTAAATAACAGAAGTGAGACTGCAGAAGAATTAGCCGGAGAAGATTTTGAACATACGTTTTATTTTACCAAAATCACTTTCGGTAAACGTTTTGGATTGTTTCATCGCTTTGCTGTTACTACGGGTTACGATTACATCGAGACTCCTTTTTTTATTGAAGGTGTTTCCGCTTCTAATGAGAGAATAGATAGAACCATAATTCTCGGAGCAAGTTATAACTATGATACGAGAGATTTGCGACAGTACGCTTCAAACGGATTATTTGCATTTGCGAGTTTCGAGTTAAAGGGTATGGGTATTAACGATGTCAATTACCGGATTGCTTATTTTGATTATAGAGAATACAGACCTATTATTAGCAGTCTTGTTCTCAAATGGCGTCTTGCCGCTCGCTTAACAAATGGCAAAGTTCCTTTCTACGATTTTTCCTATCTCGGACTAAGACAAAGAATAAGAGGACATTGGGCTGAACAACAGGAGGGCAATGACTTATTTATTGGTTCACTGGAACTGGATTACTGGATTTTAAATGATTATCGCCTGAACCTTTATTGGATTCCTCTTTTACCGAATTCACTTCTTTCTTACCGTGTGGGTCTCGTTTGGGAATTTTTTGCTGATACCGGCACAACACGCTTAAATGACGAACCGTACGCCCTTAATCAATTCAGTACAGGATACGGAACAGGTGTTTCACTATTGTTGCTGCCTTACTTTACTATGCGGGTTGAATATGCTGTTAATGAACAATTTAAAGGACAATGGATTTTTGATATTGGTGCGTCTTTCTAACATA
>SMVB01214883.1_pt1 | contig 17845 bp, 14 predicted proteins | sample 2456461 | NCBI WGS metagenome assembly SMVB01 (sample SAMN11095934, study PRJNA526329) | marine sediment metagenome | biome: Marine sediment; feature: Surficial sediment; material: Deep marine sediment; isolation source: Hadal surficial sediment | place: Pacific Ocean | collected 2014-05 | depth...
CCTGGTAGGCGGAGATGTCGTGGTTGAAAACGAAGTCCTGCAAGGATCCGACGTCGACTCGTCTGAAGAAAAAGCCAAGGATGTCGACAGTTTCACTCCAGGTGTTATTCCACAAAAAGATCTTGATGCAACGCGGATGTATTTAAACGAAATAGGTTTTTCGCCCTTATTAACCGCTGAGGAAGAGGTTTATTATGGAAGAAAGGCGCAGGCAGGTGACGATGATGCCCGCAAGCGCATGATCGAAAGTAATCTGAGACTGGTGGTAAAAATAGCCCGGCGTTATATGAACCGAGGTCTGGCATTACTGGACTTAATAGAAGAAGGAAACCTTGGCCTGATACGCGGTGTTGAAAAATTTGATCCAGAACGAGGCTTTCGTTTTTCTACCTACGCCACCTGGTGGATCAGACAAACTATTGAAAGAGCATTAATGAACCAAACTCGTACTGTGCGTTTACCGATTCATGTTGTAAAAGAGATTAATATCTACCTGCGTGCTGCACGTCAGTTATCTCAGACGCTTGATAGAGAACCCACTCCTGAAGATGTTGCCAAATTGCTGGATAAGCCGATTGATGACGTTAAAAAAATGTTGGGCATGAATGAGCGAATCACCTCGGTTGATAGCCCCACCGGTAAAGACTCGGGAACGTCATTATTGGATATCATCCCGGATGAGCACAATACTGATCCTTCTTTATTACTACAAAATAGCGATGTACAAGCGCATATTGATACATGGTTATCACAATTAACAGAGAAACAATGTGCCGTTGTGGAACGTCGTTTTGGTTTACATGGACATGAAGTTGCCACGCTTGAACAGATTGGTAATGAAATTGGCGTGACCCGCGAGAGGGTAAGACAGATTCAAATAGAGGCGATTAAACGTTTGCGAAAGATACTGGAGAAGGAAGGATTCTCATTAGATACCTTGTATATGGAAAGTTAGTTAAGGAACCTCTATTAAGTTTGGGTCGAATAGGTTGCTGGTTAAAATATTCTGGTTCAAGGCGTGAAACGCACGTAATAGTGGGACTATTGCGAAGTTTTACAATGCAGAAACAGGATGTTTTAATCGCAAGATGTCGATTCATGACTTAATCAGAGGTTCCTTTAATATTTATTTGATCATGATTAAAGCTGCAGCAACGTTTCGACCCTCCTGTAGCAGAATATTATAGCTACGGCATGCGGCTCCAGTATCCATCACTTCAAACCCTATATTCAATATGGCAGTGCTCAAAAGAAGATCTGCATCAGGGAAATGTTGTTTGCTACCGGTACCTAATAGAATTAATTCGGGCTTCAATTCAATAATTTGTTCTATATGATGCGTTGCAATATCCGTGAATGTTTGTGGTGGCCAATTGTTAATAACAATTGAAGGTGTAATGATCAAACTGGAGACGAATTGTTCTCCGCCAATTACAATTGAGCCCCGTTCATATGAATTGATACGGTAAGGGTGAGTCAAAGAGTCGTCTAGTTCGATTTTCATGAAAGATTTATAATGAAGAAATTAAATTTTTAATATTATAAATAAGAAGTATATAGAGGGGAGAATGTAAAGTAATGAGATTAATTTTACTTGGCCCACCGGGGGCAGGCAAAGGGACTCAGGCAAAAATGATCTGTGAAAAATATGGCATACCACAGATTTCTACAGGAGATATGTTAAGAGCCGCTGTCAGTGCCGGAACGCCTCTTGGAATTGAGGCAAAAAAAGTAATGGACGCTGGAGAATTAGTCTCAGATGACCTGATTTTACAGTTAGTTAAGGATCGTATCTCTGGAAATGATTGTACTTCAGGTTATTTACTTGATGGTTTCCCCAGAACAATCGCACAGGCAGAAGGAATGAAAAAATTAGGGATAGATGTCGATTTTGTCGTCGAATTACAGGTTAATGATGAAGAAATTATTGAACGAATGGGTGGAAGACGCATTCATCCTGCATCAGGTCGTGTTTATCATGTGAAATTTAACCCATCAAAGATAGAAAACCAGGATGATGAAACAGGTGAAGCACTAATTCAGCGTGATGATGATGCAGAAGACATTGTGCGTAAACGTCTTGATGTTTATCATGAACAAACAGCACCGTTAATAGAGTATTACTCAACAAATAAAGATGAAAGATTAGAATTAGATCCAGTTTATGTTAGAACCAGTGGCTCTGGTGAACTTAAAGTTATAAGTGAGACTATTTTCAGTTTATTACAGTAAAAATTAAAGATTATTGCTAATAATTTACTTACTTATCATTAATTACAAAAAAAATGTTAAAATACGTAGAAATTATTTAAAACATAACTATAATGATGGCGTGTTTTTTGTTTGTGTTGTTTTTATGTTGTAGTTGTATATGAGTTCTTTTAATCGATTAAAGATTCTAGGGGAGTCTAAAATTATGGCCACAAGAAAGAAGACGAAAAAACGAGCAGCAAAGAAGAAGACAAGAGTAGCAAAGAAGAAGGCTAAGAAGAAGGTAGCCAAGAAGAAGGCTAAGAGGAAAGTAGCCAAGAAAAAGGCCAAAAGGAAAGTAGCCAAGAAAAAGGCCAAAAAGAAGGCTAAGAAGAAAGCCAAGAAAAAGGCCAAAAAGAAGGCTAAGAAAAAAGCCAAGAAAAAGGCTGCTAAGAAAAGAAGAAGATAGTAACAGGAGCATCGACACAAAATAGCCAGTATATTGGCTGAATTGTAAGTCAAAGCTTCAAGAAGAAGCTCCTCTGGAATATAAAGGCCCCCTAAAAAGGGGCCTTTTCTTTTTATTTCCCTTTAATCCTCTATTTCCGAGAATAATTTCACGTTTTATCCATCAACATGATGAATTCTTATCTCCCATTAAGTAGTATTTTCTAGATGACACGCAAAAAAAAGCGTAAACAGGCAAAAAAGAAAACCTCCGGGAAATACAAAGCAAGGAAATCCAATACCAGGAGATCCTTCCCTTCTCACTGGTACTTAATCCTACAGCTATTTGTCATTGCACTACTTTGTGGCATTGCCTATCTCGTTTGGCTTGATCACCGGGTGACATCAGAATTTGAAGGTAAACGCTGGTCACTTCCCGCCAGGGTTTATGCCAGACCATTTGAGCTATATATTGGCGCAACTATTGCTAAAGATGAGTTGAGCAAGGTTTTGAACTCATTGGCTTACCAACATAGGGCGTCCCTTCATGGTTCAGGTCAATACCAGAAACAGACTAACTCAATTCGATTGATTAGCCGTGTTTTTGACTTTTGGGACAGACAGGAGCAGTCGAGAAAAGTTCTAGTAGAGTTTTCTGCAGGAAGGATTCTAAGTATCACAGACGAAACAAGCACAGAACAGTTATCCGTATTTCGTCTCGAACCTCAGTTGATAGGCAAAATATTTCCTGAACATAATGAAGACAGGGTTTTGGTTCCTTATGATGAAGTTCCGACTTTGCTGATTGATGCCCTGGTTGCCGTTGAGGATCGTAATTTTTACCATCATTTTGGTATCGACCTAAAGGGCATTTTGCGGGCCATGATCAGTAATATCACATCTGGGAGGCTCCGTCAGGGAGGCAGTACACTCACACAACAACTGGTAAAGAACTATTTTTTAACAAGAGAAAGAACCTTTAGCCGAAAAATTAATGAAGTAATTATGGCTATATTTCTGGAACAACATTATTCCAAGGCAGAAATAATGTCAGCTTATATCAATGAAGTTTATCTAGGGCAGCATGGTGCCAGGGGTGTACATGGATTTGGCACTGCCGCCGAATATTATTTTTCGAGACCTTTAAATGAACTCAGAACGGAAGAAATTGCATTACTGGTTGCCCTGGTGAGAGGTGCTTCTTACTACAATCCCAGGAAGCATGCAGACAGAGCATTAAAAAGACGAAATTTGACCTTAAGTTTGATGCAACAGCAGGGTTATTTATCCACCGCTGAAGCAAACAAGGCGATTGCAAGGCCATTGCGTATTAGTAAGAAACCCTCCTGGAGCAGTGCCAAATATCCTGCATTTCTTGACCTTGTACGCAGGCAGTTGCGGAAGAATTATCAATCTGAAGACTTAAAAAACGAAGGCCTACGGATTTTTACAACCTTGAATGTCCGATATCAGGACATTGTTGAACGGTCACTGCCGAAACGTCTTACTAGTCTTGAAAAACAGAAACAATTATCTACAGGGACTTTACAGGCCGCCGCTGTGATTACCAGTGTTGAGACGGGAGAAGTGCTTGCTCTTGTCGGGGGGAGAAACAAAGCCTCTAATGATTTTAATCGAGCATTGGATGCAAACCGGCCGATTGGTTCTTTGGTTAAGCCTGCCGTATATCTAACCGCGCTGATGCAGCCCGGGAAATATAATAGTCTGACCTTGATAGAAGATAAATCTATCAGTTTGAAACAATATGATGGGACAGTCTGGAAACCTGAAAATTATGACAAAAGAACACATGGGCAAGTCGCACTACATACGGCATTGAGCAAATCATATAATCTGGCAACGGTTAATCTGGGATTAAAGCTCGGATTAGATAAAGTAATTAAAACGCTACATGCCCTGGGAATAGAAGCTGAGATACCGGCATACCCCTCATTGTTACTGGGATCACTGAATCTATCACCATTACAAGTCACGCAAATGTATCAAACATTAGCCAGCGGCGGTTTCCAGGTGCCGCTAAGAACCATCAAAGAAGTACTGGATAAAAATGGCAAGCCATTACAGAGATATGGTCTTGAATTAAAGCAAACTGTAGAGTCAAAATCGGTCTTTATGACACGTCATCTTCTCTCTGAGGTGGCAAGCTCGGGTACAGCGAGATCTATTGCTGCACGATTGCCCGGTTTGTTACCACTTGCCGGGAAAACCGGGACAACAAATGAATTAAGAGACAGTTGGTTTGCAGGTTTTGGTGATGATGTGCTCGGTGTGATATGGCTTGGTCGTGATGACAATCAATCATCACGCTTAACAGGCTCAAGTGGTGCTCTACAGATATGGATAGATATTATGCAGGATTTGAAACCACGGCCTTTGTCATTTATCACACCTGAAGGTGTGGTATGGGCTAAAATCTTACATGATCAACGTGTTCCAGATAATTGTTCTGGTGCAGTTGCTTATCCATTTGTTCAAGCTTATTTACCTGAAATATCAGGAACATGTCAAAATACACTGATTCAACGTAGGCGTGTAAAAAGTATTAGAACTAAAAGAAATTATGACAAAAACGAAACTAATGAAGCTACTATCAACAAGCATTTTAATATTCATTAATCTGTTTTTATCTGCGTGTTCGACAACACCAGAACACAATGTGCCTGTAGAGGATCGGTCTGTTTCTGGCACAGCATCTCAAGATGTAATAATAGGGAGTCGAGAAGTTGTGAAGGCTGAAACAGAGTTTGTTCTTGAGGATAGTCATCGTGAGAAATCTATCTCTGAGCAATCGACCAGTCCTGTTGCGTTGGCATTTTTGAAAGATGCTGATAAATATACAACAGCAGGTGACAGTGCTCGTGCTGTCGCCAGTCTGGAAAGAGGTCTGGATATTGAGCCGAAAAATCCCTGGTTATGGAACAGGCTGGCCTCAGAACGTTTGCAACAGAAGATGTGGGCAAAAGCGATTACCCTGGCTAAAAAATCAAATGCCTTCGCATCGGGTCACAATAAATTACAGAAAGATAACTGGCAGATTATTTCTCAGGCAAGTATGGCCCTGGGTGATAAAGAAGGTGCAAGAAAGGCTAATAAAATGATTGAACACTTTAGTACTGAGACGACTTAACTAAAAGCGATCATTAATTTGATGTATTCAAATATTTTATTCACAAATTTCTATTGCCCTGTATCGTGATGCCGTAGTCAGGTTTTCGTCGGGGCCTATCCGGGCTTTTGCCTTGAGCTGCGAAAGAAAATCTTCTGCATCGGGCAGTGATTCCCAAACGGCGGGTAAAAATGTTGCACTACGCTGACCGGATTCAATGATCAAGCCATCAACACCAGGATTCAGTTGTTGAAGCAGTTGAGTCTCTGAATCAAATTCAATGGGTTTGGCAGGCGTCAGTATTGAAATACTTAGTGTTATATTGTCGAATTCATCTTCACTCAGTGGTTTGAACCTTGGGTCGCGGAACGCAGCTGCATGTGCATATTCTGCAACACTTTTGGCCAAAGGGTATCTGGCTTCAATAGTGCCAATACATCCACGTAATGAACCTGAAATTTTTAATGTAACAAATGTCGCTCTGATTGCCTGTAAATCAGAGTCATGGCTTTCCAGGTTTATTATTTCTGGCTTATCTGTTTGCATACCATGCTGGATACTTGAGCGCGCGATTGAAATCAGTATCTGTTGCTGCTCTTTTGTATACATAATCGTTTTTGGCAATTCAATTAACAGAGTAGGCGCCATAACCTACAACCCTGTCTTTAGTCCCTGCAGTGTCTCCTGAGTTTCTCAAATCGAGGGTTTTAACCTTGAGATGTTTATTTTTTGCTATCTGTAACAGGCCACGCATGGGCATACAACCACAAGCCTGTTGTGAGCCGATGGCTTCCAACTCTAAATTTTCTATGGCTTTGCTGGTAGATAAATCCAGCTGCTTTGCTGTTTCATAATCATGGAAATGACTGAGATCAGAACTGATAATTATCTGTGTGTGTTCATCTCCCCATAAAATTTCCAGGACCTCAGCAACCTCTTCAGCAGAGGCTTCACCAACAACAATGGGAACTAATTTAAACTGATCAAGCACAAGTTGCAGAAAAGGCAGGTGTACTTCAAGACTATGCTCCTGTGCATGGGCTGCATCAGAGACACTTACTTGCGGTAGGTTTCGTACCGAGCCATAGGCATCCTGATCAATTTCAATCTTTCCCAGTGGCGTTTCATAGTAATCCGCTGAGCTTAACGCCAGTCCCTCTAAATACACTCGATGTGAAGGACCGAGTAAAACCACACGACTGATTCTTTCTTTGTCAGCGAGTAAACTGGCATACACAGTCGCAGCAATAGGCCCCGAATATACCAAACCTGCGTGTGGGGCAATGATCGCCTTGGCGGGTGCTGGGATGTTATGAACACCACTGAGCAACGATTTCACCATTTGTTCCAGCTCAGCAGGATTGGCTGGATAGAATTGTCCTGAGACTGCAGCTGGTCTTATGGTGCTTTTTACTTTGTTTTGACTATTATTCATATACAGGTCATATAATGGAAAATTAACGACTAATTCTTGTGATAATTATAGGGTGTATTTGAAATACTTGCAGACAGCATGACGAATTCAATAACTTCAGTGGTTAAAACGAAATACTGGCATGAACTGGACGATGGTCGGGTGCAGTGTGATATCTGTCCGCGCGCCTGTAAATTGAAAGAAGGGCAACAGGGGCTTTGTTTTATACGAGAATGCAGGGATCATCAAATTGTGCTGACAAGTTATGGTCGTTCCAGTGGTTTTTGTATTGACCCCATAGAAAAAAAACCCTTGAATCATTTTCTGCCGGGCACGCCAGTACTTTCATTTGGTACTGCGGGTTGCAATCTGGCCTGTAAATTTTGCCAGAATTGGGATATTAGCAAGTCTCGTGAAATTGATACCCTGGCTGATGCTGCCTCACCGGAGTTACTGGCAAGTGTCGCGAAGCAATTAAATTGTCGCAGTATTGCATTCACCTACAATGATCCGGTGGTTTTTCATGAATATGCCATTGATGTTGCTCAGGCCTGTCATGAAAATAACATCAAAGCGGTCGCTGTGTCTGCGGGGTATGTGTGCCCTGAACCGAGAGAAGAATTTTATCAATATATGGATGCCGCAAATATTGATCTAAAGGCATTTACTGAACGTTTTTATCATCGTGTAACCGGTAGTCACCTTGCTCCTGTATTGGAGACACTGTCGTACCTTAAACATGAAACTGACGTCTGGTTTGAAATAACTAATTTAGTTATTCCTGGAGAAAATGATTCGGTGAATGAATTTGAAGAAATGACGCAATGGATAGTAGAAAATCTTGGGCCTGATGTGCCGATTCATTTCTCTGCTTTCCATCCGGACTGGAAAATGCGCGACAAAGATAGTACTGACCCGGAAACATTAATAACAGCTCGTGAAATTGCGCTGAAGAACGGAATTCGTTATGCGTATACAGGGAATGTACATTATGAAGCTGGAGATACCACTTTTTGCCACCAGTGTGGAGAAAAACTGATTGTCAGAGACTGGTATGAACTCAAATTGTGGAATTTATCCTCTAAAGGCGAATGTCCCAGTTGTGGTGTGTCATGTGCAGGGATTTTTGAGGAGAAACCGGGGTCATGGGGTGCAAAAAGACAGGCAGTAAGATTGAGTTAACGCATTGTCTTGATTAAGTTTAAAGGTGGCTGTACCATGCGCAACCTTAGTGCGGGGTGGAGCAGTCTGGCAGCTCGTCGGGCTCATAACCCGAAGGTCGTAGGTTCAAATCCTACCCCCGCTACCAAACGAATTAGTTGTGGAAGAATTTGGTAATTCGCCCTGGTGCTTGCGCATATTGGGCTCGGTTGTTAAATAACAGGCGAAGGTCGTAGGTTTAAATACTTCCATAGCTACCAAAGTTTTTGAAAGGCCCCATCGGGGCCTTTTTTACAGGCGTCAGAAAGTATTTCTAAGGGCCATGTAGCAATCATTGGGCAGTTTTAAGATGGGCAGCTATACTGCGGGTAGATTTTTTGAATTATTGAGGTGGGCCTTGTGCCCATTTTTTATGTACAGGGATGTACTGTATGCCGTGGGCGCATGGATGCGCAGGAACGGCTATTTACAGGGATGTACTGTCAGGATTTTTGCTCCTGGCAATTCCTAAGTACCTGCATCCGTGCAGGCAATGCCGTGGGCGCATGGATGCGCAGGAACGGCGATGTACAAGGATGTACTGTCAGGATTTTTGCTCCTGGCAAATCCTAAGTACCTGCATCCGTGCAGGCAATGTCACGAGTGCAGGACGCACAGGACGCCTACAAGGAAGTAGGCGGTACGACTACATGGACGTGGGAGGTAGAGTAACGTCGGGAACGGTCATCGGGAAAACGTATGGAACAGGTTTTCGAGAGACGATTTACACGAAAGTGGCGAGAGTAATAAAGAATGCATAGACAACATAATGAGTTGATTGAATTGTTAGAACCTGTGGTTACGGCACTGGGTTATGAAATGCTTGGCATCGAATATTTTAAGCAGAGGGATGGTTCAATGTTGAGATTGTACATAGACAACGATGCCGGTATTACTATTGATGATTGTACCCGGGTAAATCATCAGGTGATTGGGGTGTTGGATGTGCATGACCCTATTAAAGAAAAATATTTCCTGGAAATTTCATCACCAGGACTGAATAGGCCTTTATTTACGTTGGCACAGTTTCAACGATTTTTAGGCGAGAAAGTGAAGATGAAATTACGTGAAAAAGTTGAACAACGTAGAAAGGTCACGGGTGTGATCAAGGCAGTTGAAGAAACAGCAGTACTCGTCAGTGAAGATGGAGTTGATTATTTGATTCCTGCTGATGCGATTGACTCGGCGCATTTAGTGCCAGAAATATAATAAGTGAAATATAGTAAGCAAAATAATAAATAAATTAAATTTTTGTCCTAAAGTAGTGTGTTGAGAGTATTTATATTATGAATAAAGAAATTTTAGCGGTAGTGGATGTTGTTTCCAGTGAGAAAGGCGTCAGTAAAGATGTGATATTCGAAGCCATCGAAGCCGCGTTGGCAATGGCGACCAAGAAACGTAACCGTGAAGATATTGAATCACGAGTCGCAATCGATCGTGAAACAGGTAGCTATGAAACATTCCGTCTTTGGGAAGTCATGGACAATGATGATGAAATCGAATTTCCAGGCAGACAAATAAAACTTAAAGATTCTCTGCAAGATAATCCTGACATCGAGATTGGACAATATGTTGAAAAACCCATGGACTCAGTTGAGTTCGGTCGGATTGCGGCGCAGACGGCAAAGCAGGTGATTGTACAGAAGGTAAGAGAGGCTGAAAGAATTCAGGTGGTTGAGGCTTTTACCGATCGTGTTGGTGAAATGTTGAGTGGTGTTGTGAAGCGAGTAGAAAGAGGTAATGTCTATCTTGACCTGGGTAGCAATGCTGAAGGTTTTATTCCGCGTGAAGCACTGATACCTAGAGAAGCAGTAAGACCTGGTGATCGTATTCGCGCCTATTTACAGGAAGTACGTTCAGAAGTTCGAGGTCCACAACTATTTTTGAGTCGTACTACGCCTGAATTATTGATCGAATTATTCAAGCTTGAAGTTCCTGAAATCAATGAAGGCATGATAGATATTATGAATGGTGCCCGGGACCCTGGTGCAAGAGCGAAGATAGCGGTCAAGGCGAATGATCCACGGATAGATCCCATCGGTGCCTGTGTTGGTATGCGTGGTTCACGTGTGCAGGCGGTTTCTAACGAACTAGGTGGTGAACGCGTTGATATTATCCTGTGGGACGAAAACCCTGCGCAATTTGTGATTAATGCCATGGCCCCCGCAGAAGTTGCCTCAATCCTGGTAGATGAAGATGCTCATAGTATGGATATTGCTGTTGAAGAAGATAATCTCTCACAGGCCATCGGTCGTGGGGGGCAGAATATTCGTCTCGCCAGTGAATTGACGGAGTGGGTACTCAATGTAATGTCTGTTGAACAGGCAGAAGAGAAAAATGAAGAAGAAGCTCAGACATTACAAAAAATGTTTATGGAGCAATTGGATGTAGATGAAGAGATGGCTGTGATCCTGGTACAGGAAGGCTTCTCAAGTGTTGAAGAAGTCGCCTATGTCCCGGAAGAAGAAATGCTCAATATCGAAGAGTTTGATAGTGATCTAGTCAATGAATTACGAGGTCGTGCACGTGATGTTATGTTAACGCGTGCAATTGTTAACGAAGAAAAATTAATTGATGCACATCCAGCAGAAGATCTGTTGCAAATGGAAGGCATGGAAGATGCGCTGGCCTATGAATTGGCAGCGAAAGGGATTGTCACTATGGATGACCTGGCCGATCTTTCGGTGGATGAATTAATAGAAGTTGAAGAAATGGATTCTGAGCGAGCAGGTGAATTAATCATGACCGCTAGAATTCCCTGGTTCGAAGAAGCTGAAAAAGCAAAACTAGCTGAAGGAGGTTCGACAGATGCCTGAAGTTAAACTTAGTCAGTTCGCAAGCGTGGTCGGGATCCCTGTAGAACGGTTACAGGAACAGATAACTGAAGCAGGATTACCTGAAAAGTCCCCCGACGAAATGATTACGGATAAAGAAAAAAGCCAACTGTTGACATATCTCCGTGGCAAACATGGCAAAGGCTCATCCGAAACAAAGAAGATTACACTAAAAAGAAAAACCAGCAGTGAGATCAAAGTGCCACTGAGCGTCCAGGGAAGAGGTAAAGCACAATCAAAAACGGTGAATGTCGAGTTTAGAAAGAAACGTACCTACATTAAACGTAGCGCACTAGACGAACTGACAAAACAAGCAACTGAAGAAGAATTACCTGCTGAAATGGCAGAAATTGTCGAAGACACTAGCGATAGTACACAAACCGTTGAGGCTACTGATAGTAGTGAAACGACAAATACTCAGGCAGTAAATTCAGAAGCTGCCGAAGCCTTGGCGACATCTGCATCTGAGCAGGCCGAAACTGAAAAAGTGTCAGAAGAGCAAATTGCAGATGTTGAAAAAATCAGTCCGATTGAAGCGGTTGTTGAGAAGCCTGCAGCAGTTGCTCCGGCCGCAGAAAAAACTGATAACAAATCTCGCTCAGGTAAAAAAGGCAAAGACAAATCAACCCGTTACGGTCGTCAGGAATTGCATGTGGCCGCTGAAAAATCAGGGCGCCGTAAGAAAAAATCCAGGCGCAGACCGAAAATCATTCCGACGGTTGAAACGCAACATGGCTTTGAAAAACCAACAGAACCTGTCGTCAAAGAAGTGGAGATACCCGAAAGTATTTCAGTGGGTGATCTGGCCCAGGGAATGTCTGTTAAGGCAACTGAAGTTATCAAATTAATGATGGGACTGGGAAGTATGGCCACCATCAATCAAATGCTTGACCAGGATACAGCGGCACTTGTTGTCGAAGAGATGGGTCATAAAGTTAAACTTATTAATGAGAGTGCGTTGGAAGACCAGGTTGTTTTTGCAGCAAAAGAAAGTGGTGAGCAAGTTCCACGTGCACCCATTGTGACAATTATGGGTCACGTCGACCATGGTAAAACTTCACTGCTTGATTATATTCGCAAAACGAAGGTTACCGAGAGTGAGGCAGGAGGAATTACACAACACATCGGTGCCTATGTTGTAGAGACTGACAAAGGCAAAATCGCATTTCTGGATACTCCTGGGCATGCTGCGTTTACGGCAATGCGTGCCCGTGGTGCCAGCGTGACAGATATAGTTATTATCGTGGTTGCTGCTGATGATGGTGTGATGCCGCAGACAGAAGAGTCAGTAAAACATGCAAAAGCAGCTGATGTTGCTATTATTATTGCTGTTAATAAAATTGATAAACCAGAAGCAGATCCCGAACGTGTAAAACAGGAACTTTCCAAACTCGAAGTCATACCAGAAGACTGGGGTGGTGATACTCAATTCATCAATGTTTCTGCACAGACAGGAGAAGGGATTAGTGATTTACTTGAAAGCATTTCACTACAGGCAGAATTGCTTGAACTTAAAGCATCTGCAACCGGTGCTGCTAGCGGGACCGTGATTGAGGCGCGTTTGGATAAAGGACGTGGCCCTGTTGCAACAATCATGGTGCAGAACGGTGCGCTTAAGAGAGGTGACATTATTCTAAGTGGTAGAGAATATGGTCGTGTTCGAGCCATGGTTGATAGCAACGGTAAAGAAATTTTGACATCTGTGGGGCCATCGACGCCTGTTGAAGTGCTAGGTTTAACCGGGATACCTAACGCTGGAGACGAAATGATTGTTGTTCCAGATGAGAAGAAAGCACGTGAAATCGCTGAACAAAGACAAAATAAGAATCGTGAGTCCAAGTTGGCTAAACAACATGCAGTTAAATTACAAAATGCTATAGATCAGATGAGTGAGGGTGATGTTGCGACACTCAATGTTCTGGTTAAGGCAGATGTCCAGGGTTCTTCCGAAGCTATCGTTGATGCGCTTACCAGGTTATCAACCGATGAAGTCAGGGTCAGTATCGTCAGTAATGGTGTTGGTGGAATTACGGAAACTGATATGAACCTGGCGCATGCATCAAAAGCCGTTGTCATAGGTTTTAATGTCCGTGCCGATGCTTCTGCACGTAAGATTGCAAATGAAGAAGAAATTGAAATTCGTTACTACAGCATTATTTACGATCTTATCGATGATGTGAAAGCGGCGATGAGCGGCATGCTGGCACCTGAATTGCGTGAGCAGATTGTGGGTATTGCGGAAGTGAAAGACGTATTCCATTCACCAAAATTTGGTGATATCGCTGGGTGTATTGTTTCTACAGGTACCATTAAAAAGAACAACCCTATTCGTGTATTGCGGGATAATGTTGTTATTTACGAGGGAGAACTCGAATCACTCAGACGTTTTAAGGATGATGTTAATGAAGTGAAATCAGGGACAGAATGTGGCATTGGTGTGAAAAATTACGACAATGTCCAGCCTGGAGATCAAATCGAGGTGTTTGAGCGAATCGAAGTCGCCCGTACAATTTAACATTAACTAGCTAAATGGTTTGAGCAAATATGGCCAAAGAGTACAGGCGTAGTCAGCGAGTCGGCGATCATATACAAAAGGAACTGGCCACAATTATCCAGATGCCAGTCAGGGATGCTGGTCTGGGTCTGGTGACGATTTCTGCTGTAGATTTAAGTACGGATCTGGCCTACGCGAAGATTTTTGTGACTTGCCTGGGGATGGATCATGTAGAAAACAACCCTTTAGAAAGTGACAAGCATGCTCTATCGGATGATAGAGTAGAGGTCCTGGCCATGCTGAATGACAACGCTGCCCAATTTCGTCATCAATTATCCAAGATACTCACTACACGTACCGTTCCAAAACTTCAATTTTTGTTTGATGAGAGTCTGGAACAGGCAAATCGATTGACCAGCCTGATAGATTCTTTGCATATAGAAGATCCACAGAAATAATAAACAAGTATCAATAAATAAGTTCAATAAATAAGTAGCATTTTTGTATGGGCCGAAGACGAAAAAGAAAACCATACGAACGGGATGTGCACGGTATTCTACTTTTGGACAAACCAGCCGGCATTACATCGAATGATGCCCTACAAAGAATTAAGCGACTGTATCGAGCTGCCAGAGCAGGACATACAGGCAGTCTGGACAAGCCTGCAACAGGCATGTTGCCCTTATGTCTCGGTGAAGCCACCAAGTTTTCGTCATATCTTCTTAATGCGGATAAAACTTATATTTCAGTTGCGAAACTTGGTGTGAAAACCAGCACCGCAGATGCCGAAGGTGAGATATTAGAAACCAGGCAGGTTCCTGAACTTAATCAGCGGTTGTTAGAAAAGGTCATAGCACGGTTTGTCGGTGATATTGAACAGATCCCGCCGATGTATTCCGCATTGAAAGTTGATGGGCAAAGGCTTTATAAATTAGCTTATCAGGGGATAGTGATTGAACGTAAATCGAGGCCTGTGACAATACACCAGATTGATTTACTTCATTTCGATAAGGATTCATTTGAAATGCAGGTACGCTGTTCAAAAGGTACTTACATACGGACACTGGTTGAAGATATTGGTCAGACGCTAGGTTGTGGCGCACATGTCAGGTCACTTCGACGTCTATCAACGGGACCATTTAATGAAGCGCAGATGGTCAGTATGGAAACCATCGAGAATCTGTCAAAACAGGGTGAAGAGGATGAAGCAGCTCTGGATCAGTTGCTCGTCGCGGTGGATAGCGCCCTGGAACATTTGGCTGAGGTCAATTTGACAGAGGCAACGGCATATTACCTTTGTCTGGGTCAGGCAGTGTCGATAGCGCAGGCACCTACAGAAGGATTAGTGAGGATTTATGACCATAAGCACGCATTTATCGGGATTGGTACAATTCTGGATGACGGTCGTGTCGCCCCAAAAAGATTACTGAAAACCGGAAATACAGAATAACTTATTGATTACTATAAATAAATTACTCTTCATCCTATCAAGCCGGATGCCATGTTTGGGGATGAATAAAACAATTCTGCTATCTCGTTATTTACGCTTGTTCATGCATTAGAGCGCGGTTACAATACGCGCCTCATTTAGACCGAGATTACTTCAGGAGCTCGATTACACATGGCATTAAGTACTCAGCATAAGGCTGACATAGCAAAAGAATATCAACGTGCGGAAAACGATACAGGTTCTCCAGAGGTACAGGTTGCATTATTAACGGCAAACATTACAGAGTTGTCTGATCATTTCAAGGTACATAAAAAAGATCATCATTCACGCCGTGGATTATTAAAAATGGTGAATCAGCGTCGCAAGCTTTTAGATTATTTGAAAAGCAAAGATGTGAACCGCTATCGTGATTTGATCACAAACCTGGGTTTACGTAAGTAAAATTTATAGTCAGGTCGGCGTGAACAAACAGCGCAATAAAATTGTTTACGTCAGTCCCGTTTTTCAGAACTACAAGTAATAAAATACAAACATTTCAAAAAAGACAGAATTTCTGTAATCGGTCTTGAAGAAAATCCTTCCAAATCACTTATCAAATATTTTAAGGTAAAAACATGAAAGCAGTCAGGAAAGAGTTCCAGTTCGGTGATCACACAGTTGTATTGGAAACGGGGAAGATAGCCCGACAGGCCAGTTCAATTATCGTCAGCATGGGAGACACCGTTATCATGGTCAACTGTGTCGCAAAGAAAGAAGCTGATACAGGTCGTGATTTTTTTCCACTTACTGTGGATTATCAGGAACGCACTTATGCTGCGGGCAAGATACCAGGTGGCTTTTTTAAAAGAGAAGGTCGTCCCAGTGAAAAAGAAACTCTGACATGTCGATTAATTGATCGTCCAATTAGACCTTTATTTCCAAAAGGTTTTAAAAATGAAGTCCAGATTGTGGCCACAGTGATGTCACTGGATCCACAAATCAATGCTGATATTCCGGCATTGATTGGCGCCTCAGCCGCAGTTACTTTAACTGGCGCACCATTTAATGGCCCTGTGGGCGCTGTTCGAGTGGGCTATATTGATGGTAATTATGTAATTAACCCGTCAACTGATCAGTTGCTTGATTCAGCACTGAATCTGGTTGTTGCAGGAACCAGCACTTCTGTATTAATGGTCGAGTCTGAAGCCAAACAGTTATCAGAAGAAGTGATGTTGGGTGCGGTGATGTTCGGTCATGAGCAATTTCAGGTCGCTATAGACAGTATTAAAGCTCTGGTGGAAGAAGTTGGTGTGGTTGCCTGGGATTGGCAGCCTGAAGAAAAGGATCAGGCATTGATCGATGAAGTCGCCAGTCGTTCTACAGACCTGTTACGCGAAGCCTATGCAATTACAGATAAGCTTAATCGTAAGGATCGTATCAGCGAGATTCGTAATGAAGTTGTAGCGGCGATGACCGAAACAGAAGATCCGAAATGGTCAGCATCGGAAATAAATGATGAAATCAGCAACTTAGAAAAACATATTGTTCGTAGCAGCATTTTAGCAGGCGAGAGTCGCATCGATGGTCGTGACACAAAAACCATCAGAAACATCGCGACTGAAGTAGGTATTTTACCAAGAGCACATGGTTCAGCATTATTTACACGTGGCGAAACACAGGCGATTGTCGTTGTCACACTGGGGACGGAACGTGACTCACAAATCGTTGATGCGATTGAAGGTTCTTACAAAGATCCATTCATGCTGCATTATAACTTTCCTCCATATTGCGTTGGAGAAACCGGGCGTGTTGGCACACCAAAACGTCGTGAAATTGGTCATGGTCGTTTAGCCAAGCGTGGCATTCTCGGTGTTATGCCAGATATGGAAGAATATCCTTACACCATTCGTGTGGTTTCAGAAATTACAGAATCAAATGGTTCAAGCTCTATGGCCAGTGTCTGTGGTACAAGTCTTGCGTTAATGGACGCTGGTGTTGTAATTGAAGCGCCTGTTGCGGGTATTGCCATGGGTCTGATTAAAGAAGATGACAAATTTGTCGTGCTCTCAGATATCCTCGGTGATGAAGATCATCTGGGTGATATGGATTTTAAAGTCGCGGGGACTGACAAGGGTATTACTGCCTTGCAGATGGATATCAAGATCGATGGGATAACAAAAGAAATCATGGAGGCGGCTTTGGCCCAGGCCAAAGAAGGCCGTATTCATATCCTTGGAGAGATGAACGCAACAATATCCACTGCTCGTGAGGAGATGTCAGAATTTGCGCCTAGAATTACGGTGATTAAGATTCATCCGGACAAAATTCGCGATGTGATTGGTAAGGGTGGGGCAACTATTCGCGCCATTACAGAAGAAACAGGTGCAACGATTAATATCGATGATGATGGAACGGTAAAGATTGCCGCAGTTGATAAGGCTGCTGGCGAAGCTGCATTGCTAAGAATAGAGCAGATAACTGCAGATATCGAAGTCGGTAAAATCTATGAAGGCAAGGTTGCCAAGCTAATGGATTTTGGTGCCTTCGTGAATATCCTGCCAGGCAAAGATGGTCTGGTACATATCTCACAAATTAGTGAAGAACGTGTAGAGAATGTTAGCGATAAATTAAGTGAAGGTGATTTTGTTAAAGTTAAAGTGCTTGAAGTTGATAGACAGGGTCGCGTCCGTCTGAGTATGAAAGCAGTCAA
>SMVB01394916.1_pt1 | contig 17844 bp, 15 predicted proteins | sample 2456461 | NCBI WGS metagenome assembly SMVB01 (sample SAMN11095934, study PRJNA526329) | marine sediment metagenome | biome: Marine sediment; feature: Surficial sediment; material: Deep marine sediment; isolation source: Hadal surficial sediment | place: Pacific Ocean | collected 2014-05 | depth...
AGAAAAGAACCATCGCGAAACGTCGTTTGCACTACCAACGAGACGCCGCGTAATATGAAAATGATGAGCAAGACTCTCCATTAGATAATCGCTACGTCTGTTCCATTTGTTTGAAGACGGACACTTAAGACCGGGTTGTCGACAACGCTGACGAGATAGCCAAGATCGCTGTGGTTCTTAATCAATGGCCACACATCGTGCACGTAAGTGTGGCAGTGAATGTCGACCGTTCGAATTCGCTTGCCGCCGATCGAAACTTCGCGACGCGCATCGTGTGCTTCTTGCGTGCATGCCGATATCGCTCCAAGCCCACAACCGACAAACGATAGTCCGGCGACTGATGCCGACTGCTGTAAGAATTACCTGCGCTTCATAACTGCTCCTGTATTGCATGGGTCTCGATTTTTTGACGGAGTTCGGACAAGCTTTCGTCGAGCGTAACAAACTTGTAGGCCGCGACGCGCCCGGATTCACGGACGACGGACAGACCGGTTTGCATGGACTCCAGTCGGATCAACATTTTTGAACGTTCGGAGTTTAACAATTTCGGGCTTGATGCCCCGTCCCGAAACTCCAGGTCCTGCCGAATCAGCCACACCATGCGGCGCGCGGTTTCAACGACCGCATCGTAGTCGTCAGCAAGAAACGCGGCGGCCATGCGCATGCCGTAGAACTCAATATCCTGCCGCAGGGCGATTGCCTCATCAATAATTGCGAGCGCTTCTGCGGCGTAGTCACTGGACTCGCCCGTACGTGTGGCCGTAATACGCCAGTCGGCTCGCAATTTGGCCGCATTGAGATACCACTGGTCGTGGGCCTGCGCCCTGGCAAGCAAGCCGTCGTTGATTCGTGCATGACTTAAGTCACGACGCTTCGCAAACTCCATGGACTCGAGTACCGCGTAGGCGACATCCGTCAGATTGTCTGTATACGGTCTTAAACGTTCTGGCAAGGATCCGTCCAGGACCGCGTCACCCCGGTTCTTGAGCAGCAGATAGCTTGCGATGGGGTTTCCTGGCTCGGATTCCAACGCGGCCAATAGCAACTGATCCGCAGGTCGCCCCTGGCCCTGCATTTGCAGAATCTTGGCGCGGAGCAGCAAGGATGTCGGTTTATCACTTTCTGCCAGCGTCTCGGCGAGACTCATCGACAGACCATGCGCGCGAATCATTTCCAGGCGGTCAATGACATAAGCGAAATCAATCGCGACGGCCAAATCCTCGTGTATGTTGCTCTGTGGGTCAAACAGACTTCCGTACTGCACAATCAACTGCTGCAATCTCGGGTAGGGAAGCGCGCTGCCTTCAAACGCCGCGGCAGACTGCATTGCCATCCGGTTGTCATTGTCGGTAATCAATGGCGCACCGGCGGCGAGTTGATTCAGGCCGGCTTCATCCCATGCCAGCGCGGCAACAAGGTCGTTTACAGAGCCTATTCCTTTGCGTTTGAACTCTTCAGAGTGACTCTTAAACGGCTCACCCGTCTCCACCATATGCGCTTCGGGATCGATCTCCGATTCCGAGGCCAAAAAGAACAGAATGTTCGCATCAAACTGGTAAGCACGCACATGCGGAAACACGTCCAACAGTGTCGCAACGAATGACTTCAATAAGGACTCGGACACGAACTGCGTATTCATCCACTGCAGAAAAACACCATCGGCATTCAGCCTGGACCTGACCAGGTTCATGAATTCCCGCGTATAAAGATGCGACGCGCCAGCGGTCCATGGATGGGAGGGTTGGGATACGATCGCGTCGTAACGTTTGACGGTCAATCGCAATGCGTTGCGGGCATCGTTGATAATCACACTGATTCGTGGATCTTGCAGCGGATCGATATTCCTGTCTGCGCTGATAGATCGATTTGCTGCAAGCACTTTCGGCTCGAGCTCAATGATATCGATCTGGGTCAAAGTCGTTGGCAGATCTTCTGCGACTACCCCGCCACCAAAGCCAACGATCAGCATCGTTTTCGTGTCGGGCCTGGCAAGCACGGGCAACGCCCCCAGCAAGCGCTGTGTATGTTTTGATGGCGGCGCGCCTTTGAGATCGGTTGCCGCCTCGGACAGACCGTTAGTCCGTAGATAAAAGTAACCGTCACGCTCCAGCATTAGCACTGTCGCCGAGCGGCCTACATCGTAATAGCGAATATGGCCGCTGCGCAGATCGTTAAGTGGCGAAACACGCAACAAGGCATCCGGTGAGCCGGGTGAAAAGCCAATAAGCAGAATCAAGAAACCAGCAACCGAGCCAATCGCAAACGGGACACGTCGCGGTGGCACTGCTATTGCGGCGGCAAACGCCAATCCGATGTTAATGGCAACGACTACCATGATCGCGCCTTCATACTTCAGCATCGGGATCAACACGAATCCAGCAAGCACCGCGCCAGCTATCGCACCGACCGTGTTCCATGCATACACGCGGGCCGATGCGACCGCCGCCTCCGACTCGTCGGCGCAGAGAATACGCACGGCGAACGGAAAGGTCGCCCCGATAAAAAGCGTGGCCGGCAACAAGAGTGCTATTGCGATGCTCACATTGCCCAGCAGCCCGGCCGTCGGCGGTACGAACTGATCAAGGCTCAGGTATATGGCTACGCAGGTCACCGCGATGCCAATCTCGGAAACAATGAATCCAAGCTGGGCCGTAGCTCGGGTCGTTGCAAGTCGCGAAGCAACGGCGCTGCCAATCGCGATGCCGGACAGGAAGCTCGCCAGCATGGTTGCAAACGCCACCACACTGCCTCCGAGAATGTGTGATAGCAGGCGTGTCCACAACACCTCGTAGGCGAAGGTCGCGAAGCCCGAAATCAACATGAACGGAAGAATCCACGACTCGGGCCGCCAGGCAAATATTGATCTTGAGTCGCCAGTCCTCGAAACTTCAGTACCGACTCTTTTGGCAAGCAAACCAGCGACAACAAATACAAGCAGGTTGATCGCCGCACCAACAAATATGGTCCCCCACATGCCAAACGCCGGAAGTAACAGGAAGGCCGCAGCGAGTGTGCCCGCGATCGCACCGGCCGTATTAATCGAATAAAGCAGACCGACCCTGGGGCCAACATCCTCGTCTTTGTGCACGGCATAACGCGTAACCATCGGCAAGGTCGCTCCCATGCATGCTGTCGGTACAGCAAGTACGACAAACGTCACAACAAGGTAGAACAGTGATTGCCCCATGCCGCTGGCATCCGGAGGTTGCGGCAATCCACCGAATATCGCAGCGTAAATGACTCCCACCAGTTGCAGCAGGAATGGCACGGCAATCGCAGATATTGCGACGATGGCTTCCAGAACCCCGTAGACAAGGATGGGCCTTCGAATCCGGTGCATTACTCGTGCCGCTATCGCGGCACCGAGCGCCAACCCTGCCATGTAGGCAGCGAGTATTGTGGCTACCGCAAGCTCGGATGTGCCGAATACAACCGACAACTGCCGCATCCATGCCGTTTGATACAGCAGAGCAGCAAAACCGGACAGAAAAAAGCACAGGCTGACGGCAACAAAGACGACCAGACTCGAGCGGTTGTCTGTTTTCATGGAGACATTCTAGTCAGTGTAGGTTTTGATGACATGCGAAACGCGAAACGGCCCGGGGTAACCGGGCCGTTCGATCAATCTTTTACGTCCTGCCAGGTTCCTGGCTGATTAGTTGCCGAAGCGGGCCTCAAACGTCATGCCATACATGGCTTCACCGAAGGCGGATACCTCGCACGAGAAATTCGATGTTGGTCCAGCGCCTGGACCCCAGATCACGCTGGAACAGGCGAACTCCTCGGTCAGGTTGTTGCCCCACAAGGCCACGTTGTACTGTTGATTCTGTCCAAACGCGAAAGCGGCACGAGCATTCAAAAAGCTGTAGGAGCTCGACTCATCGCGCGCAGAATCCTGCAGGAATGTGTAGAACATCGACGATTGATAGCGGTAGTTAATCGTCAGATCCAGCGAACTGTCTGCAATTGGCAGGCTGTACGTAGCCAGCAAATTAGCCGTCACGTCAGGGACATTGGTTACTTCCTTTCCTACCTCTGCCAAGGAGAGCGGGTTCAGGTCAGTCGTGTCGGTTACCTCGCTATCAACCGTGCCAACGCTTCCCTGGAAGTACCAGTTATCGTTGGGCGCCCACTTGAACTCGACTTCGAATCCCGAGATTTCGACACCTGGCAGGTTGACCAACGCCGGTATACCTCCATAACTTTCGAACAGTTGCATACCCTCCCACTCATAGAAGAAATACGCCGCATTGAACTGCACCTTGTTATCGGCGAACGAACCTTTGTAGCCAATTTCGTAGGCGGTCAGATACTCCGGACCGATCGGATCATCGCCGGTAGTCAGCGCACGATTGTCGTATGCACCGCCTTTGAAGCCCTCGGAAACACTGCCGAATACCATTGATGATTCGCCAAACTTGTAGTCGGCTCCGATTTTCCAGCCCAGCTCGGAAAGTTCCTGTACGGGTGAGTCGGTGTTGCCGGTCAACCTGATGGCGCCGGGGCAATCCGCGGCCCGATAGTCTCTGTTCTGTGCAAGAGAGCCGACGGCCGACGGAAAGAATCCACATACGGTTCTAATCCAGTTGTCGTTATCCGCTGATAGTTTGTCATCGGTTTGTCGCAGACCCACAGACAACGTCAGCGCATCGGTTACGCTCCAATCCAGTTGACCGTATACAGACCACGCTTCGTAGGTGCTGTTGATATCGATACCGGGGCGCACGCCCATACCGCCGGCGCCTGAAACATTCGATACCCAGGTGTCTTCGGTCGATTCCGAATCCGTGAAGTACAGTCCGGCAAGCCATTGAACCGAACTCTCGTTGGTCGACGTCAAACGAAATTCCTGTTGCAGTACCTGCCAGTCGCCCTCGCGCATCGGCCGGAATCCGGTCAGCTCCTGGCCGTTTCTTTCCAGCACATAGGTTTCGTCATAGGACGTCAGGGAGATGAAGTCCATGTTGTTAAACGAATATTCGAAGTCCAGCCTGATACCGTCCCACTCCGCGGTGTAGCCGTCTTCCGCATCCTCGAAAGTCTGACCGAGCGGAGTGGAATAATTGACCAGAAGACTATGACTGCCCCCTTGTGGGTTGTCGATCACCATGCCGGTGCCCTGGTCATACTGGTCCTGCAACCACGGCTGTGCCGCGACATCGCCAGGCGTGACGTTGACCCAATTATCATCCGTCCCGGTGAGGGTATCTGCCGTGCGATTGGTGAAATCAGGATCTGGGAGACCGCTCGACAGCAAATTGCCGCTCATTTTGACTGGCAGATCCTGCCCGCTCAATCTGCCAGTTGAAATGGTAAGCCCCCAGGTCGTCTTTTCGCTATAGTTCCAGGCGAGATTCAGGCGAGCGCCATGACGATCATAGGCTCCGCCAGTGGCACTGCCATCGACAACATTGGTCCAAACCCCATCGAAATCGTCCGAAAGCACGGCTATGCGTGCGGCGAACTCATCACCCATGTCGAACCCCACTGCGCCTTCAAACCGCAGCAGTCCGCCATTACCTGCGCGAAGGCGGCCATAACCACTTGTGCCGTCACCGGGATTCGCCTTGTTGGTATGCCAGACAACGGCGCCGCCCGTCGTGTTGCGCCCATAAAGCGTATTTTGCGGGCCTCTTAGCACCTCCACCCGATTCATGTCGTAAACAGCTACTGCACTGACAAAAGGAGAAACCAGTGACACGTCATCGACATAGGTCCCGACTGACTGCTGGCCCGAGAGATGCACGTTATCCGTACCAACGCCTCGAATGGCAATTCCGGTGTTGGCCGATGAATTACGATTTGTGCCAACATTCGCAAATACAAACTCGAGGTCATCCGCCCGCGTAACATCGAATACTTCGAATTGTGCTCCGGTCAGGGCACTAATCGAAATAGGGACTTCCTGCAGGTTTTGTTCACGTTTTTGTGCGGTAACGATGATCTCTTCGATCTGCGCGGACGCAGGATTTGCGACAGCGAGCATAGAAAGAAATAACGTACAGATGGCAATTCGTCTGTATTTCATAATGATAATCTCCCCCAAGGAGCAAAATTTCGATATTTTTACAGTATAGCTGATTTTGCAGTAATTATAGTATATCTTGGCGTTTTATAGATCAAATAATTCGTTAAGATAATTTTGTCTACAGCTCAACCAATATTGAGGTAGTTATGCGCTGGATAAAATTAGGCTTGATCCTTGTGGCTACTGGTCCTGCCGGTGTCCATCAATCGAGTGCCGCGGAACAGTCAGCACCTGGAACGGGTTCAATCAAGGTGACATTGCTCGGCACGGGAACGCCGCAACTGAATCCGCGACGCATGAGCTACAGCACGCTGATCGAGGCGGGCGATGAAGTGTTGCTGTTTGACGCGGGCAGGGCCGCAATGTTGCAGGCGAAGAAATCCGGTGCAAATCTTAAGAAACTGAATAAGTTGTTTCTCACTCACCTGCATTCCGATCACGTGGTCGGGATTCCCGACGTTTGGCTGACCGGATTTCTCGCACCGTCATTCCGGGCCACGCCGATGAAGGTTTGGGGACCAAAAGGAGTTGATAATCTGACGGCCGGCTTGCGCCAGGCTTATGATTTTGACGTCAACATTCGAATCAAGCAGTACGGCGGCAAACGTGCGGCGGGGATGGAATTCGAAACCACAATCGTCCACGACGGGTACACCTATGAAAGCAATGGGGTCAGAGTTACGGCGTTCGAGGTCGAGCACACAGGTCCGGATACCGCCTTTGGCTACAAGATCGAATACAGTGGCCGTTCAGTCGTTCTCTCAGGCGACACTATCTATAACGAAAATGTCATAAAGCACGCTGAAGGCGTTGATTTGCTTGTACACCAGGTTGGCTATGCCCCGAGAGAGGCCATCGAACAAAACAAAATGGTCGCCCGAATTATTGCACTGCACACGCAGCCAGAGCAGGTTGCCGAAATTCTCAAGGTCGCCAAGCCGAAACTGGCCGTCTTGTCGCATATCGTGGTCTTTGGTCCAAAGGGGCCTGACTTGTCTGCCGAAGGCGAAGAAAAAATGATGGACGTTGTCCGACAACATTACAGTGGACCGGTGATCCTGGGGCAGGACTTGATGGCTTTCGAGGTCGGCGACCAGGTCGTTCAGCTGCATTGAAAATCTCGGCCAGGCACATATTCAAAAAGGTGCCAGTGACTGTTTCGTTACTGTTGCTGGTGTTTTCACTGCCGGCCTCCGCTCAGGATTTCAAAGTGACCTTGCTCGGGACCGGTGCACCGAATCCGATAATCGAGCGATTTGGTCCAGCTACCCTGGTCGAGGTGGGCGGTCAGATATTGTTGTTCGATGCAGGCCGTGGGGCGGCCCTTCGGCTGCACCAGATGGACATCCCTCTCAGCGCCACGGATGCGGTCTTTCTGACCCACTTTCATCACGACCACCTGGTCGGTCTGCCAGACATCTGGATGACCGGCTGGATACCGCCGCCCTTCGGTCGGCGCAGCGTACCGTTTGAGGTGTGGGGCCCAACAGGAACCGCTTCACTCCTGCAGAACCTTGAAGAGGCATTCGCGCTAAATACGAGCATTCGGATACCGGATGAACTCCTGCCACCCGCGGGAATCAAGATGGTGGCGCACGAGTTTGATTCGGACGGTATCGTGTATGAGAAAGACGACGTAAAGGTGACGGCGTTTGCCGTCGACCACGGCGATCTCATCAAGCCTGCTTACGGTTATCGTATTGATTACGATGGCCGTGCCGTCGTAATTTCGGGCGATACACGCTTCGACAGGAACCTGATTGCGGCAGCGAAAGGCGTCGATCTTATCGTCCACGAAGTGGTGTTGGCCAGCGATGAATTGCTCGCCTCTTCCGAACAGTTTCGACGTATCGCTGCACACCACACAACACCGGAGGAAGCGGGCATCGTGTTTGCCGAGGTCGCGCCAAAACTCGCTGTATATACACACATCGTATTACTGAGTAGTCGGACTATTCCAGAGGCGCCATTATCAAGCCTGATTACCCGCACGCGAACAAACTATGACGGCCCGCTGGTCGTCGGTGAAGACCTGATGAGTTTTTTGGTGAATGATACGGTTACCGTCATTCGCGATTCGCGATCGGAGAAAAATGAGAACTTCGATTAAAAGAGCGCTCTTGGTCATTTTCCTGGTGCATGGGGGCACAACGGCTTTAGCTGCAGATGATGCACTGCTCGAGCGCGGCACCTATCTTGTGGAAACCATCACCGCTTGCGGCAACTGCCACTCACCCAAAGATCCGCAAACCGCTGACGTAGTTAAAGGATTGGACTACGCCGGCAGCTTTATGATTCGCGAAGATAACTTCACATCTTTCGCGCCCAACATAACCATGGACGTCGAAACAGGCATAGGTGGCTGGACCGATGAAGAAATCATCGTCGCAATTCGCGACGGGTTTCGACCGGACGGGTCCCTGGTAAGACCACCGATGCCGGTCCCATTTTATCGGTCGATATCAGACTATGATGCCAGTGCGATCGTGGCGTATTTGCGCACCATCAAGCCGGTTAGAAATGTAGTGCCGGAGTCTGAGTACCGTATGGCCTTGCCGCCGAATTATGGTCCGAAGGTTGGAATCGTTGCCGAAGTGAGCAAAGACGACCCAGTCGCATACGGAAAATATGTTACGCATACCCTGGGCCATTGCACTGGCTGCCACACACCTCGTAACAATGGGAAACTCGACTTCAGCCGTACCAACCTTGGAGGGCGAGTTTTCGACGACATTTACGGCCTCGGATTTGTTGCCGTTTCCATGAATATCACGCCGCACCCTGTTGCCGGAATCGGTGCATGGAGCGACGAGGAGGTCAAACGGGCGATCACGCAAGGCGTCAGCCGGAACGGTCGCAAACTAGCCCGGGTAATGGGATTTCCCTATTACGCTAATTTGAAAGAAGAGGATCTGGACGCCATTGTTACTTATCTAAGGTCCTTGCCGCCATTGTCTGCGGCGGACACCCAATAAGCTAGCGACTGGATTCGGCAACTTTCGCAGCGATCAACTCGACTTCGAGCAGGTACGCGGGATTGGCGAGTGCCGAGACGCCAACGGCCGTACTGGTCGGCTTGAAGTCGGCGCCAAAGTGTTTGTTTCGTGCTGCAATAATAGCGGACAGATCTTTTGGATCGCGGTAATAAATCGTCATCTTGATGACATCATCACTCGACATGCCGGCTGCGATGACAATGTTGTATAGATTTCGCATCGCGAGGTCAGCTTGTTCTTCGATACCAACGCCGATAGTGCCATCGATCTTCCGACCCGTTTGTCCGGCCGTAAAAAGCCATTCTGCGTCGGCCGGAACAACCTTGCCGTGGCTGAAGCGATCTTTGAAGGGTGCTGGCACGGTTTCCGGAACCAGCGTTTTTATCTCGCCTGCAAACACGAGACTAGCGGACAGTACTGCAGTCAAAGCAAATAGCGTTTTTATCACTACGGCCCCTTAATAATTTATTGTTGCAAGCGGATACTCATGAGATCTTTACCAACGTGGATTTCGCCTTGAAACCCACTTTCGCGGGCCGGTGCGACGAAATCGTCCTGGCCGAGAGGCCCGCCCGGAACGACAAACGGCCCGTGTGACGCCGAGTCGAGTGCAGGAATCAGGTGCGTCATAACCAGGTGCTGTATCCCGGCGCGTTCCGCCATCGCTCCTAAATCAGCTGCGTTACTTTGCCGGAGATAATTTGACGGTGAAAATTTGCTGCCCGCACCCGGTGCAAATGACGGGTGAATTGCCGAGTGCACAAGAATGTCTGCCCCTTGTGCCAACGCTTCGACCGACTCGCTAGTCGAAGACTCGCGTGGTGGCGCCGTCTTGCTGTTGCCCGCGTCACCGCCGATCACGACACTTCCCGCGGGAGTATCGACGCGAAATGCAAGCGACCCCGCAATATGCGTCGTTGTGACTGCTGTTACGGTGACATCGCCTGAAGACCAGACAACTTCACCTGTCGAATCCGCAGCCGTCTGCCCTGTTGTCTTTAAAACCAGCAGTCCGGATGGACCATCAGGATGACGCTTCTTGTTCTCGGCGACGCGTTGTGCGATTTCGCCCGACGAAACGAAAGCGTCGCCGATGTGCTCTGCAAAGGAGCGACAACTCGTCGTGCGCCCTGCATGCTCAACATCTTCGCTACAGACAAGATCCAGCGGCCCGCCCATAAAATGCCAGCGCAATTGCATGAGGCCGATCAACCCTTCGGTGTGGTCCGAATGATTGTGCGTCAGAAATACGGCATTTAGATCGTTCACCGATATGCCCAGCTGAGAGAGGCGCTGCGTTGTTCCTCGGCCGGCATCGAATTGCAGCAATACGTCATTACACTGATTTTCTACAGTGCCGTATCGTACCAGGGTGCCAGCGCCCGCGAGGCCGTTAGTGGCAGGAGGCCCGCCCTGTGTGCCGGTAAGGACTACCTCGAGACAGTTTTCGGGGACCGGCTCTGCGCACGCAGAAATCGGTATAAGAAATATCAGTGCCAGCCAGCGATGCATTGCCATCGGATTACTTTCGATTGTCCATAAAATGCGTCAGCGTATATTTTCCAGGTCCAACCAGGTAAACAACGATACAGCAGAGGAAGAGGAAGATGCCGTATTCCCATCCGCCATCGGGTTTGCTGGTGTAATTCCAGCCGTTTTCAAAATGCACGGCGCCGGCACCGAAGGCCACCGCGCCCAGAAACGGAGTAACAAGCCGGGTCTTTATTCCGAGAATAAGCAGTATTCCGCCCAGCCACTCGATGACAGCGGAGGGTGGCGCGAACCAGCCTGGAATCATGTTGATATGCCAAACCGTGTGTGCCTCGAATACTGCAATCGCTCGTTCGATTCCGAAAGTGAATACTTTCAGAAAGCCGTGGCCAATAAATATGGTTCCCAGTGAAACGCGCAAAATAAACAGACCAACATCATGTTTTGTTTCTTCGTTCACATGCCCCTCCAGAAATTCTCAGATGAATAACCTTTAATTTACCGGTCGATGCCGCCCATACACATGTACTTAATTTCCATATAGTCATCGAGCCCGTACTTCGAACCTTCACGCCCTTGACCGGACTCCTTCACTCCTCCGAACGGCGCCATCTCATTCGAAATGATGCCTTCGTTTATGCCGACGATGCCGTACTCGAGCGCTTCACCAACGCGCCAGATCCGACCAACGTCACGTGAGTAGAAGTAACAGGCGAGACCAAACTCGGTGTCATTTGCAATCCGTATTGCCTCGTCTTCAGTCTTGAATTTGAACACGGGTGCGACGGGACCGAATATTTCCTCTCGAAATACGCGCATTTGGTCGTTTACATTCGTGAGAATGGTCGGCTCGACAAAGCACTTGCCAAGGTTAGAAGCCTCACCGCCTGCAACCACGTTAGCGCCAGCTGCAACGGCGTCCTGGACGAATGCAGCAACATCGTTGGCCGCGCCCTCGTTGATGAGAGGGCCGATCGTAACTCCATCATCGTGACCGTTGCCAACCTTCAGCTGACTCGTCGCGGCCGCAAACTTTTCGCAAAACTCATCATATACACTTTCCTGAACGAGAAAACGGTTGGCGCAAACACAGGTTTGACCGGCGTTTCGGAACTTGCAAATGACCGCACCCTTCACGGCCGCATCGATATCTGCATCGTCAAAAACGATAAACGGCGCATTGCCGCCGAGTTCCATTGAGGTCCGCTTCACGGTCGCGGCGCACTGTTCAATCAGCAGCTTTCCAACCTGGGTCGAACCCGTAAAGGTCAATTTCCGGACTATTGGGTTGCTCGTGAGTTCGGCGCCTATTTCGCGCGTTATGCCGGCCACGATATTGATGACGCCAGCAGGAATACCAGCTCGGTCGGCAAGTTCAGCGAGAGCAAAGGCTGACAGGGGCGTCTCGTTGGCTGGCTTGCAGACGACCGTACAACCAGCCGCAAGTGCCGGTGCAATCTTGCGCGTCAACATCGCATTCGGGAAATTCCACGGCGTAATGCAAGCGACCACGCCGACGGGCTGCTTGATTACTACAATACGCTTGTCATTCGACGGCGGTTGGATGGTATCGCCATAGACCCGTTTGCCTTCTTCCGCAAACCACTCCACGTAGCTTGCGCCGTAAGCAACCTCACCACGTGACTCTGCCAGCGGCTTGCCCTGCTCCGCAGTCATGATCCGGGCAAGGTCTTCCTGTGCTTCCATAATGAGCGTGAACCAGCGACGCAACAGATTTGCGCGCTCCTTGACGATTGTCTTGCGCCACTCGATTTGTGCTCTTTCTGCCGCCTCGATTGCGCGTCGCGTTTCAGCGGTACCGCACTTTGCGACGGAAGCGACGACGTTACCTGTCGCCGGGTCGAGTACATCGAAAGTCTCGCCGCTATCGGCGTCGGACCACTGGCCATTGACATAGGCCTGTGACCTGAGCAGTCCTTCATCAGAAATCTTCACGCTCTAAAACTCACTGTCCCAGTCTGTATCCTGAATGATCGATTGCAGTCGTTGCAAATACGCTGCCGAATACGCGCCGTCGACGGCCCGATGATCAAACGAATGCGCCAGGATGCCTATAGGCCGGATCGCGATCGAGTCGCCGCCCGCTGTCTCGATAACGTGCGGCCGTTTCTTGACCGCATCCATCGACAATATCCCGACCTGCGGTTGATTGATTATCGGCGCCGTAAACAAAGTGCCGAAAGGGCCGGGATTCGACAACGTATAGGTGCCGCCCTGCAAGTCGTCCGGCCTCAATTTGTTGGTCTTTGCACGGGTAATCAAATCGTTAAAACTCAGTGCAAGACCGGATACTGACATCTCCCCGGCGTTTCGCGTGATCGGCGCCACCAGTCCTTCATGATTCAGGTCTATCGCGATCGCGAGATTGATTTGCGCATGCACGATAAGCGCATCGTCATCGACACTGGCGTTAACGTGAGGAAAGTCGGCAATCGCTCTGCAAACTGCGCGCGCAACATAGGGCAGATAGCTTAACGAGTAACCGGTGTCGGCTTTCCACTTGTCCTTACGCGCGCGGCGCGAGATGTCGACCCCAAGAAAGTCAACGTCGATCGTCTGTAACACGTGCGGCGAAACGGCTTTCGATTTCACCATATGTGCTGCCGTTACTTTCTTGACACGGTTGAACGGAATTCGCTCGCCTTGCACGGTTTTGGCCGGCGCGACCGCCCCACCTTTGGCGACGAAATCCAGGACGTTTTGTCGGGTGACACGGCCATCACGTCCCGTCCCCGAAATTTTCGTTATATCGAGTTGGTGTTTTTTTACCAACCGGCGCACTGCGGGAGAAAGTCTTTCGCTGCTCTTGTTAGATGACAGCACCGGTGACGGCGTAGTCGAAGTCTCAACTGCGGCTTCAGTCGCAACTGCGGCAACCGGTTTATCTTCAACGACCTCGCCTTCGGCCGCGATGACGGCGAGAACTGTGCCAACGTCTACCGTTTCGCCTTCCGGAACATCAATCCTGACCAACACTCCGCTAACAGGTGCTTCAATTTCTATCGCTACCTTGTCCGTCTCAACATCCAGCAACACGTCACCTTTCTCGACCGCGTCGCCTGTTTGCTTATGCCATGCGGAGATCATTCCTTCCGCTACTGTTTCACCGAGTTGGGGCATTATTATATCCACGACGCCCCTTAGTCGGCCAGCTTCAAAATAGTGTCGACGATGCGCGCGGGACTCGGCATGACTGCGTCCTCCAGTATGTCGGCCGACGGCAACGGAATGTGTGGTGTCGTCACGCGGACAATCGGGCTGTCGAGGTCCCAGAATAATTCTTCCGCGACCAGGGACGATATTTCAGCACCCCAACCACAAAGACGGGGGTTTTCTTCCACGGTTACAAGTCGCCCGGTTTTCGTAACCGATTTGAAGATGGTCGTTATATCCAGCGGCACGAGGCATCGAACATCGACTACCTCCGCAGAGATGTTGTGTTCAGCCGCCAACGTCTCGGCAGCTTTCGTCGCCCGCGGTACCATCGCCGCCAACGCTACAATTGTGACGTCGGTTCCTTCGCGAATAACGGCAGCCTGGCCCAATGGCACTACGTGCTCCCCTTCTGGGACTTCTGACTTGATGCCGTACAGGGATTTCTGCTCAAAGAACAAGACAGGGTCCGGGTCACGAATCGACGCCGCAAGCAAGCCTTTCACATCGGCCGCATTGGAAGGAGCAACCACTTTCAAACCTGGAACAGCCATCGCCCAGTTTTCGACCGACTGCGAGTGCTGTGCGCCAAAGCGCGCGCCGCCGCCATTGGCGCTTCGAATCACCAGTGGAAAGGAGCACTGGCCGTTCGACATGAAACGCGTTTTTGCGATTTGGTTGACAACGATATCCCAACAAACAGCAAAGAAATCCGAAAACATGATCTCGGCAATGGGTCGCAATCCGGTCATCGCCGCACCGGCCGCCGCACCGAGAATTGCCTGTTCGGAAATAGGTGTGTCACGAACACGGAGCGGACCAAACTCATCCAGCAGTCCTTCGGTGGTTTTAAAAACGCCGCCAGCTGCAGCGATATCTTCTCCAAGGAAAACAACGGATTCGTCACGTCGCATTTCCTGTGCTATCGCCGCCGACACGGCTTCTCTGTAACTTAATTGCGCCATGATGAGCTCCCGTCGGCCCACAGGTCAGTGTCGGCGATTTCGAGTGGCGGTGGACCACTGGCTCTGGCAGTTTCTTCAGCTTTATCCACACGCGCGGCCTGTTCATCTTCGATAGCAGTCACTGTTGCCTCATCGACACCGTCGGCCAGCAATCGTGCGCGGTACGTTTTAATAGGGTCACGCTCTTTCCAGGCGGCGACCTCTTCGTCCGGACGATACTTTCCGGGGTCTGCGCGCGAGTGCCCGCCATGGCGATACGTTAGAACTTCGATCAGGCTTGGCCCTTTGCCACTGCGTGCTTTCTCAAGCGCTGCGCGCGCGACAGCGTAGACAATATCAGCGTCGTTGCCATCGATCAGCACCGGTTCCAGGCCGTAAGCAGATGCACGATCCGCAGCAGGATTCTTAACAGCCGTCACTTCACTGATCGGTGTGTACTCCATGTAGAGGTTGTTCTCGCAAACAAAGACCACCGGAAGATCCCATATCGCCGCAAAATTGATCGATTCATGAAATGCGCCGATGTTGGTGGTGCCGTCGCCGAAGAAGCAAACTGACACCTGGCCCGACTTGCGATACTGCGCTGACCATGCGGCGCCCGCGGCGATCGGCAGGTGCGAACCGATAATCGCGTATGAGCCCATCGCGCCCTTTTCGACGTCCATCAAGTGCATCGAACCGCCCTTGCCGCTCAACAGCCCGCATTCGCGTCCCATTAACTCACCGAGAATCGCTGTCATCGAGACACCCCGAACCAACGTGTGGTTGTGTCCCCGGTAGGTGCAGAATGTGTAGTCGTCGGCTCGCATCGCGGCGCCAAAACCGGCGGCGACAGCCTCCTGGCCCAAAGCCAGATGCGAGGTGCCCTTGATCAGGTTTTGCATGAAGAGATCGTACGCGCGTTGCTCCATCACTCGACATGCCTGCATCAGGCGGTAGAGCTCAAGTCGCGTTTCCGTATCCGGTGCCTCAGGATTGGCGGCGGCCGCCATTAGCGGCCCTGTTGTAGTATTCAAGTGTTCAACCTGTAGATGAAGTTTATCGATAGATGGCGTATTTTACGATATTTATCGATAATACGGTAGCCTTAAGTTCCGATCGACAGCGGCCCCGGCCCGACCGCAACCAACAACAGCAGGCCGCCAATGATCGCGAGATTCGCCGTTGCGACCCGACTTCTGCCTAGCTGTTGATCTTCAGGCAATCGCCAGTAGGCGTGGACCTTTAGTGTGGCCACTGCGGTGAATATCGCCAGGACCAGCGCCGCTTCCCGGGTTTGATAGCCGACGATGAGACAAATCGAGGCGAGCAGATGCAAGGCAATGGTGCCAGGCAAAACCAGCGAAATTACAGGAATCCGGGCACGCTGAAACTCCTCGGCTGCTTTTGGATACCAGATTGCCTTGTGAATGCCGCTGACCAGGAAAACCGACGCGAGACATACGCGAGCCGCTAGCATCAGAATGGGGATGATTGTGTCGTCGATCGTCATTTTAATCGATTAAATATAGAAAAGAGCGATTTTAGCGATATACTGTCGGCAAAAGCAATCCGTGCGACCCGGTCGCTGTCTTATAAGAGTAACTATATGATCAATGCGGCCATTATAGGCCTTGGATGGTGGGGCAAAACACTCGTAGAAGCCGTCTCAGGTGTCAGCGATGATATCCAGTTTGTCGCCGGTACCACTCGAACCCTTTCCGACGATGCCAAAGAGTTCGCAAGAGAACACGACCTCGAGCTGCGCTCTTCGTATGACGACATTATCGCCGACCCGGACATAGACGCAGTCGTCCTGGTGACACCCAATTCACTGCACGCGCCGCAGACCATTGCGGCTGCCGAAAAGGGCAAGCACGTTTTTTGCGAGAAGCCGTTTGCATTGACCGGCGCCGATGCACAAAGGGCAATCGATGCGGCAGATGCTGCCGGGATTGCCGTTGGCGTCGGCTACAATCGCCGCTTCCACCCCGAGATCACGAAACTACGCGACATGATCAATTCCGGCGAGCTGGGCACCATTCTGCATTGCGAAGCGACGATGACTTTTCCGAATGCGTTGTACCTGAAACCCGACGCATGGCGGGCTGATCGAAATGAAACGCCTTGCGGCGGGCTGACGCCGATGGGCGTGCACGCGATCGACGGCTTTATCGACCTTTGTGGCGAGATTGACGAGGTGTATGCGCAGAGTTTCCGTCGTGCGATCGAAGTCGATGCAGACGATACCACCTCCATCCTGTTCCGCATGAAAGAAGGCATGTCCGGTTATCTTGCGACAATGACGGCGACCGGCGGTGGTTTTAATTTCCAGATTTATGGGACGAAAGGCTTCGTCAAGCTGGAAGGTATGACGCACGTGGCGGGCGCCCCGTCTGAAGAACGCCGAACCCGGTTGTTTGGTAATTGCACATTCAAACCCGTCAAGGGACCTGCAAAAACATGGGATGCGGCGAAGTTCGACGTCAGTCGTGCTGCATTGGAAGATTTTGCACGTGCGGCCTCCGGTGGCGATCCATTCATGATTCCACCATCGGAGATTATTCACGGTTCGGCCGTCACCGAAGCCATTGTCAACTCTGCCGCAAGTGGACGTCCGGAAAAAGTGTGAAACTGTTTGTCCTGCGGCATGGGATGACCACGGAGGCCGAAACCGACGAGGCTCGTGAGCTCAGCGAAAAAGGTGTAACTGAAGTTGAGAATGTCCTGGCATTGCGCATCGACGAACTTCAGGGCATTTCCACCATCTTCTCCAGCCCCTTGCGGCGCGTGAAGCAAACATTGTACGTCGCGAAGCGAGTATTGGACATTCAAAGCGACGTTCAGGTGTCGCAGTTGTTGAGGACAGGATCACGTCTTGATGAGATCAAGAGTTTCGTCGCTGAGCTGGATCTTGATGGTGGTGACGTATTAGTCAGCAGCCACCAGTCGTGCACAAGTATTCTCGTATTGTGGCTGACGGGAGAAGACATTCTGATTTCGAATGGCAGCTTGCTGTGCATCGACGTCGTTAAGCTTGAACTGCATGGCGGCAATATTCTCTGGCAGGAAAGTCACAACAGCCGTGAAGTAAAGCGTGCTGTGAACTTCGTCGACCAATTCTAGCCGCCGGCGATCTTTTCCACCTCGTCGAGCATGAACTGTCGCTTGTCGCCAGCCTCATTCGCTTGCCAGACAGTACCGGATTCAA
>SMVB01377140.1_pt1 | contig 17835 bp, 15 predicted proteins | sample 2456461 | NCBI WGS metagenome assembly SMVB01 (sample SAMN11095934, study PRJNA526329) | marine sediment metagenome | biome: Marine sediment; feature: Surficial sediment; material: Deep marine sediment; isolation source: Hadal surficial sediment | place: Pacific Ocean | collected 2014-05 | depth...
GGAAAAGTAAATTTTACTATTTTCTTGTGTTTTTCAATCTTTTGGGAAACAGCAAAATATATTGCAGACAATACCAATGGCACAACAATAAACGCCAATAAAATATGACTTATGAGTAAAGAAAAATACACATACCTGATTATACCTTCACCTCCAAATTTTGTAGAAGGGGCGTTGGAATGATAAAGGACATAGAAAATCAAAAACATACACCCCAATACGAATGCGCTAATCATGCACCTTTTATGGTTTACCACATTTCCATTTTTTATAAAATAAAAACCTGTTATCAAAAGAATGGCAGTCAGCGTATTAATTATCGCATTATAAAAAGGCAATGAGAATATCCATGGTTCTATTTCATTCGTTTCCCCCTTAGGCAGGAATATTAATACCGCAATCACCATCGGAATCAATAATGAGATAATAATAAAAAGTCGTTTAATAATATTACTATTGTTTGCCATGTTACGTCGACTAACTATTCTTTTTTAATATTCTTAACTCTAAAATGAGCTGATCTGTTTGCTCCACATCCAGACCATTATAAATTCCTCTTATTCTTTTTTCAGGATCAACTAAAACCAAATTTGTAAAACCTTCAGTATTTTCGTCAATTAATGCAATACCGCATTTCAGAAAATCAAGCAATTGTTCATTTTTCATGTAGGCAATGGTACTATTTTCGAGAGATAATCCCATCTCTTTGCATTGAGATTCCATCACAATTCGCCCATGCGAATCTCCTTTAACAAAAATAAGCAGGTAAGGAGCTTCAACTTCATAAAACGCATCTTGGATGCGAATTAACTCAACTATCATTTCTTTGTTTGAATCTGGTTTATCTGCATCCAGAACTCCGTAAATCATAAATCCATCCAACTGACTGGTATGTAAATTTTTCTCGGTTTCGCCAATGAAATTTAATTCGGGAACAGTATGGGAATCCGAAGAATTAGAACAATCAGGAATGCCTTTTACAAACAGATAAGGTACCTCAAAAGTATTGGTTCCAAATATTTTCAGAAACAAAAAAATGGAAACCGGAATCGCAAGTGTCAATATAAAAAAAATCGTCTTTTTCATCTCAGAAAGTTTAACCAAAATTAATCTAAAAAAAATTAGTGACTTCAATTTTAGTTAACACCGAATTTAAAACTTTCCTTTTACTTCTATCTCACGGACAAAATATCTCCACCCTGATAAATAAGTGCAATAACCAGCCAGATCACTAAGATAAAAGGTAGTACGATGGACCAGATAAGCACCTTTTTTTCATGCTTTAAATGCATAAACTCTGATACAATATAAAAGGCCTTAACAAAAGTCAACGCAAGAAAAATTGATATTTTCATCAATTTCCAATTATCAGGCAATGAAAAAGCAAATATGAATTCTATGAGTGTAATTACTAAAAGTAAGCCTGCGATTTTCCACAGCTTACTGATCTTTGACTTATCGACCGGTTGTACTTCAACCTGGGATATTTCTTCTAATAATGCCATATATCTTCGTAATTTAAATCAAGTAGAAAAAGGTAAATACAAATACCCAAACCAGGTCTACAAAGTGCCAGTATAATCCGATTTTCTCCACCATTTCATAATGACCTCTACGCTCATATGTCCCAACAGATGCATGGTAGAAAACCATAAAATTAAGCAGTACCCCACTTAGAACGTGTGTACCGTGAAAGCCTGTAATGAAGAAAAACAAGTTTGCAAATAGCTGGGGGCCGTATTCATTTACCGCAAGGTTTGCACCAAATACTGTTGTCCCATCAGCCAGAGTAAGCCCATGTTCTGAACCATGGATAAAATGCACCCACTCCCATGCCTGGCAACTTAAAAAGGCAATACCTCCCACGATTGTCCATAGCATCCACTTTACCACATTTTTTCGATCCATTCTGCGACCAGCCTCTACGGCCAATACCATGGTAACACTACTCATAATCAGTATGAATGTCATAAGCCCAACAAATGCAAGAGGAATGGAAATTCCATGCAGAAACGGGACAGCATTAAATACTTTCTCCGGGATAGGCCAATAGTCATGAGATGCAACATAATCTGCTATTGTACCTTCATACGCACGATGGCTATATCTCAATAATCCATAGGTGATGAGTAATCCTGAAAATGTGAACGCATCAGACAAAAGGAAAAACCACATCATGAGTTTTCCGTAGCTTACTTTAAATGGAGATACACCACCTCCCCATAAGTTTTTGCCGGATTGTTCGACTGTAGCTGTTGACGCCATTTAGCTTAATTTTTTGTTATAAATTAAATAATAAGAATAAATACAAATACAACCAAAGACCTCCAAGAAAATGCCAATAGGTCATGCACATTTCGATCTGTGCAAGATTTTTAGAATGGATTTTTGCCAATAATGAAGATCTGAATGTTATTAATAAAAATACAATTCCACTTACCAGGTGCAATCCATGAAGACCGGTAAATATATAAATAAATGACCCTGAAGGATAATTGCTAACGAAATATACATTATGTTTCACCAATTCTGACCAAGACACATACTGACCAAAAAGGAATAAAAGACCCAGGATAACAGTGATCAATAGCATCCATTTAATTCTATCCAGCGCATCCTTTTTCGCTGTCAAATATGCCAGATGCATAGTCAAACTGCTGATTGCTATAATTACAGTGTTGATAGCAAAAATTCCAGGTAACTCAAAAGACAACCAATTTCCATCCGATTGCTTCACAATGTATGCGCTGGTCAATGCAGCGAAAAGCATAACAATTGAAACGATAAAAAGCCACAACGCAAACTTTTTAGGATGCATGGAAAGCGTTGACTTTGGTTCTTCGATAAGTAAATTTTGATTCACCATTATATTTTATCTACTAAATATGCAATCTGAACAATCGGTAAATATAAAAACGATCCATACATAATTTTCAATGCCGCCTTTCTGGAATTATCTCTCATCAAACCAAATGTTTGACCCAGAAACATCACGCCACAGATCGTTGCTATTATGGCAGAATTAATACCGGCAACTCCAATCAAGGCCGGTAATAAACCAAGAGGAAGCAAAAACAAGGTATAGATCATAATATTGATAGCGGTACGCATATCCTTTTTCCCATTTGCCGGTAGCAATTTAAATCCGGCTTTTTTATAATCTTCATCTGCCACCCAGGCTATTGCCCAAAAATGTGGGAATTGCCAGATAAACTGAATACTAAAAATTATCAATGCCTCATATGTGATATGACCGGTTGCAGCAACCCAACCCAATAAAGGTGGCAATGCTCCTGGAATCGCTCCAACAAAAACTGCAATAGGTCCAACTCTTTTCAAGGGCGTATATACAAAACAATACATCAGCATTGAAAAAATTGATATCAATACAGTCAAAATATTGGCACTGATAAAAAGCATAGAAAATCCGATAAGCAATAATGCAGCGGCATACACAGAGGCCTCCAGTTTGCTAACCCGTTTAGTCGGCAGAGGTCTTCCCATTGTCCTTTTCATCACTTTATCATATTCTTTTTCCAGAATCTGATTTATAGTAATTGCCCCACCGCTTACCAGGAAACCTCCAATGCAAAAAGGAATAAATTTACTCCAATCTACCATGCCATGATTTCCAAGGATATATCCAAATCCTGACGAAAATGCGACCAAAAAACTTAGCCTGAATTTCAGTAGTTCATAATAACTTTTCAGCTTCATAGCTAAAAATGCAGTTGAATCCAATTTTCCTGCTGTTTCTATCATATTAGCTTGTTGCTATTTTAGGATTAGAATTAACGATCAATAAATACATATAATAAAGCACGCCAAAAATAATGGTACTGAAAAGCAAATGAATTGGTTGAATAAAAGGTGGTATTCCTAGATAAGCCATAATTACGCCACTCATTATTTCTATGACAATAAGCGCTACAATATATTTTCCAATGTTTTTTACAAAGGTCGATTGATGCTTATTTTTCAAGATTGAATAAAGCAACCACCCAAACAATCCTATAATCAACAAGGAGAATGATCTATGAATTAGAAAGCTCACACCTGTTTTGTCGATCCAGGTTTCTCTGAATGCATACGAAAGATCGGCAGCAATTTCATCAATCGCTTCACGGACCTGCGTCCCCAATATTATCTGTATTCCCATGGTGACTAAACAAAGTAAGCTTAGCGTAACAATCATGTTTTTATCCAGGGAAAAAGATGAATTCAATATAGGTCTTCTAATTCTAAAATTGATGTAGATCAATATCAATACAATAATTAAGGCTAGAATCATATGAATACTGATAATCCAGGGCATCAGATTTGTAGAAACTACGAAAGCCCCAATCCACCCTTCAAGACCTACTAAAACAAAGGCAGCAACAGATAAATAAAATACGATTCTATCCTTCTTAAAGTAGACGAAAGAACCAATCATCGTAGCAAAAATCAGAAGCCCAATGGTTGCTCCAACTAACCGGTTTACATATTCTGTCCAGGTTTTATATACATTAAAATCCTCTTCTACCAAAGTTGATTTATCATTGACTATTTGGTCAGCCTTCTCAGGCATTCCAAAGAAATTCAAATACCTGGCAAAACGAATATTTTTTTCATGACGGTAATTTGCATAATATTCCTTGTAATCTTTGGGCAACTCTGATACATCTGTCGGAGGAATTAAACTTCCAAAACACTTTGGCCAATCCGGGCATCCCATTCCAGACCCTGTGCTCCTGACTACCCCTCCAACTAAGATCAGAAAATAAACAGCTATAAGAGTGATGAAACTCAACCGTTTGAATGCATTATGTTCATTACCTGCTATCATTAAGATTTAAGTTCGACCTTCTCCGCTTCTACATTTTTTGCCTCGTGTTGTAAATTAGACTCCGGAGTTTCAGAAAGAGGCACATCCTGCGGGATAAAATCCTCTTTTGCTCCGGGCTTGCTATAATCATAAGGCCAACGATGAACTGATGGGATTTCTCCCGGCCAATTCCCATGCTCTGGGATTCTTGGCGTAGTCCATTCCAAGGTATTGGAATGCCATGGATTTGCAGGGGCTTTTTTTCCTCTAAACATGCTGTAGAAGAAATTGAAAAGGAACAAAATCTGTGCACTAAAGGTGACAAAAGCAGCGATACTTATAAATGAATTAAGATCTACAAATGTGCTGAACGCGTCGAAATTGGTAAATGAATAATACCTTCTTGGAAATCCTGCAATGCCTATGTAGTGCATCGGAAAGAAAACCATGTAAATCCCTACAAAGGAAACCCAAAAGTGAATATATCCTAATTTGCTATCCATCATTCTGCCAAACATTTTAGGAAACCAATGGTAAACACCGGCTAAAAGTCCGAAAAATGAAGCGCTACCCATTACAAGATGAAAATGAGCAACGATAAAATAGGTGTCATGTAATTGAATGTCAATAGCTGAATTACCTACAAACAACCCTGTCAACCCTCCCGAAATAAAGAATGATACCAATCCAATAGAAAATAACATAGCAGGGGTAAAAATGATATTCCCTTTCCACAAAGTCGTAAGATAATTAAAGACTTTAACTGCGGAAGGCACGGCAATAATTAATGTAAGCAGCATGAAAATGGAGCCCAGAAACGGATTTAACCCACTTATAAACATGTGATGCGCCCATACCACAAATGAGAGCACAGTTATACCCAGCATGGAAATGATCATTGCCTTATATCCAAAAATAGGTTTTCTGCTATTTGTAGATATGATTTCTGAGGTAATTCCTAAGGCAGGAAGTAGCACGATGTAAACCTCCGGATGACCCAAAAACCAAAACAAGTGCTGAAATAAAATTGGACTACCCCCCATATTTGGTAAGGCCTCTCCGGCGATGTAAATATCAGAGAGATAAAAACTTGTACCAAAACTTCGATCGAATATTAAAAGTAAGGCAGCTCCCAGCAATACCGGGAACGACAATAATCCAATAATCGCGGTTAGAAAAAACGACCATATTGTTAGTGGCATCTTCAAAAAAGACATCCCTTTAGTCCTTAAATTAATGATGGTGGTGATATAGTTTATGCCTCCCAAAAGGGTTGAAACAATAAAAAAAGCCATAGATACCAACCACAATGTCATTCCCAATCCTGATCCTGACATCGCCTGCGGCAGTGCGCTTAGCGGTGGATATATAACCCATCCACCCGATGCCGGACCGGTTTCAATAAATAATGAAATAAACATGATGACACTGGCCAGAAAAAAGAACCAATATGAAAGCATATTCATGAATCCTGAAGCCATATCCCTGGCGCCAATCTGCAGAGGAATAAGAAAATTACTGAATGTACCACTCAGGCCTGCTGTCAACACAAAAAATACCATGATAGTTCCGTGCATGGTCACCAAGGCTAGATAGAATTCAGGATCCAACTTACCAGATGAGGTAATCCATTTCCCGAAAAATGGTTGCAACCACCCAATATCAGCATCAGGAAAACCTAGTTGAATACGAAACACCAACGACATACCGCCTCCTAGCAATGCCCAAAAAATTGCTGTAATCAGGTATTGTTTGGCAATAATTTTATGATCCTGAGAAAATATGTACTTGGTTATCCAATTGTCATGGTGTTCGTGAGAATGCTCATCTTCCATATGGTCAATATGCTCATTTACTTCTGTTGAAGCCATATTAATTTTTTTTAGTTTTTTTTGACTATTGTCAGTTTAATATTGTCATTTTTGACTGAGACTTGATCATTGCCAATTCCTTAAGATTGTCCGGCACCTGGGCCAAATATTCTGGATTTTTAGACAACCATGGTTCCTGCTCAGCCTTCCACTTTTCATACTCCTCCGGTTCGTCAACTACTACCAAAAGTCGCATTGTAAAATGTCCCTTTCCGCATACTTCTGTACAGGCAATCTCATAATTGAATTCGGGATTACCAGTTTCAACTCTCATTTCTGCTGTTGTTTTGGTAGGAATAAACCAAAATCGTGTTGGCATTCCAGGAACAGCGTCCATCTTCAATCTGAAATGAGGCGCAAACACACTGTGCAGAACGTCCCTGGCTCGAATTCGGAATTCTACAGGATTACCTTTTGGCAAGTGTAATTCTCTGGGAGTGAAATCATCATAGGTTGCGCGGTCAGAAAAGTCCAGACCAAATTCATTTGTTGCATCTATTTTTCTAAAATCATATGCTCCTAATGATTCATCCTTGCCCGGGTACCGAACTTTCCAGGCAAACTGATATCCCATTATTTCAATTATTTCCGCATTTTCAGGAGCCGGAGCCATTACTTTGTTCCATACAATAAGCCCATATATTACCAAAACAGTAAGCACGATAGCCGGAACAATGGTCCAAATCATTTCAAGCTTATGGCTATCAGTGAAAAACATTGCTTTTCTTTTTTCATTATGCCGATACTTGAATGAAAAGTAAAATAACAGAATATGAGTAATGATAAATACAACCCCTGTTATAGCCATTGTAATCCAGAACATCCTATCCGTTATTATCCCATGCTCAGAAGCAATAGGCAATTGATAGATATGATAATTCTTGATAGAATACCAGAATAGAAGTGTAAATCCAACAACTAGGAAAACGATGAAAAGTACGGCATTGGTATTATTGGATCCACTTCCTACTTTTTTGTCAGACTGCTTCACCACATTAATCAATGTGTGTAGCCTAAAAATCAATAGCAGGATGACGAGGATACAAAATATCCCGACTGCAATCGAAAATCCAATCATAATTTTTTAGGGTATTAGAAATTAAATTTAATAAGTGCGAAATAAGAAATCATAGGAATTAATTAGAACCCCATTCCCCATCTCTTAAAACAATAGTATAAACGCACGGAAAAAGCCGTGATTAATTTAATCGATAGTAGCCTAAATATGATGATGAAGGCTTTCTTCAATCATCGGATGATTTCGAGCTACTAATGGCGCCTTAGCTAAAGAACGCAATACAACATATATAAAGCTAACTGCGAATATCACAGCCGTACCAATTTCAATGAGTCCAAATCCTCCATTTTCTCCAAGTGATCCAGGAGTAATCATAAGGTAGAAGTCAAACCAGTGACCAATCAAAATAACAGAACAAACAATTTTCAAAAATATAGTGTGACGTTTAGAATCCCTTGTCATTAAAACTAAAAACGGGAATATAAAGTTTAATAAAATATTTATGAAAAACACCCAGGAATACCGGTCATTTTTTAATCTTTCAACGAAGTAAACTGTTTCCTCGGGAATGTTTGCATAATAGATCAACATGAACTGTGAAAACCATAAATAGGCCCAGAAAATACTGAAAGCAAATATATACTTCCCAAGATCATGAAGATGACTTGAGTTTAATTGCATCAGGTATCCTTTTTCCCGAAGCCAAACGATAACTAGTGTGATAGCGGCAAGACTTGCAACGAACCAGCTTGAGAATACATACCAGCCAAACATTGTGCTAAACCAGTGTGTATCGATCGATAGTACCCAATCCCATGCAGCAGTTGATGAAGTGATTGCAAAGAGTATGATAAACACCGTAGAATAAACTCTTATTTTCCTCCAGTGATTGTGTCCTCCATATATGTCCTCTTTTAACGACTCATTACGAATAAATCTGTACATCAATATCCAGATAAGGAAATAGATTACCATACGAATGAGAAAAAAGGGCAGATTAAGATATCCCTGCTTTCCAGCAATAATTGCATCATAATTTTCACCACCCTGGATATAAAGAGAACTATCCAACCAATGAAACAAATGGAAGTGATAAGGCCCGGCAAAATTAGCCAATCCAAAGGTTACCAAGGTCAATCCAAAAGCGACATACAACCACCCTCCAAAGGCCTCCGGAATTCGATTAATGTAGGCAGACCATCCTGCCTGTGATGCATATTGCAGTGCAAGAAATAACACACCGGTAAGGGAAATCCCTAAAAAATACACATTGTTAATCCATAAGTTAACCCATACTCTGTGTAGCCAGTGAAAATGATGACCAGCCGCTTCAGTTTCCTCATGGCCGTGACCTCCAAATGCAACAATCATGATTCCTATTACAACCAAAACCACACCAACAAGCTTGGCTATTAATAGCTTTTTTTTAATATCAGAGGTAAAAACAAATTTATCTTCAGACATGATGATATTATATGTTATTCTTAGTTTTGATTTTGTAATACTTGCACATACCGGGTAATTTTCCAGCGCTCATCGACAGACACCTGCGAAGCATGCGACATCATCCTTCCTCTACCATAGGTAATTGTATGGAATACCTGGCCTTCAGGCAATTCTTTAACTCTTCCCAAATTATATGCAGGTACACCCAAAAATACTTTACCCACAAGCCCATCTCCCTGACCCGTTTCGCCATGACATGTAGTACAATACACAGAATATAATGCTTTACCTTCAGCAACTATTTCTGCTGTGGAATCCATTGGATTCACGAGGACTCTACCTGCATATTCTACACTGTCTTTATGGATTCTATAAGGCAACAATCCATTTGCGCTTCTTTTCACTGTATTTGCAACAGGTTCGCGCATATTCATGTTATTTGGATTATTTGGATTTGAATTAAAAAATTCGCCCAATCCATCTTCTCTGTTACTGAGCCACATACCTTCATCTTCGTCAGTAATCTGACTTAATCCTTCGTAAGGAACCGAATGATACATATTAGGAGCATATTCTAATCCCTGAAAATCATTTTTTGCCTTGCAAGACCATATCGATATTCCCAGTACTATGAGTAATATGTGACGAATATTACTTTTATTCATTTTGATAACGTTTATTCGAAAATTTTTTCGTTTACTTCTTCAGCGCCTGTTTGGGAAATAATGTTGTTAATTTCTTCCTGCCCCAATTTATTATCCGCGAGATCTATAGCAATAATATGTTTATCGTCCGTGATCCGTATATCAAATATTCTTGGCTTTTTGTACGGCTTTAGATCACTTACAACCAAAAATGTTCCTACCATTCCCAAGGCGCTTAGCAATACGGTAATTTCAAAAGCAACAGGAATAAATGGCGGAAGCGATGCGAAATTTTTACCGCCAATAATCATTTGCCAGTCGTAACCCAACATCCAGTATTGCATGAGTAAGGCTAAAGACAAGCCTAGAGTCCCAAAGAAAAAAGCAGCTTTAGGTAACCTGGAGCGTTTATAACCAAGCGCTTCATCAATACCATGAATTGGAAATGGAGAAAAAACCTCGTAAATCCTGACGCCCGCTTCCCTAATGCTTTTTACAGCCTGGAGAGCGCTGTCATCATCTCCGTACACGCCTACAACGTATGTATTATCTGCTGCCATTTATTTTAATGCTTTATCTGATGTTGAAGTAGATTTTATTATACTCTTTACTTCGACCATATTGATGACGGGGAAAAATTTTGCAAATAAGAAAAATGCCGTAAAGAATAACCCAAATGTGAACAAGTAATCTCCAACGTCATAAAATGTTGGATAGAACATTGCCCAGCTACTTGGCAAATAATCCCTGTGAAGCGAAGTCACGATAATTACAAACCTTTCAAACCACATACCAATATTTACTACTATCGATAATATAAATGTGGCCCACAAACTAGTTCTGATCTTTTTAAACCAGAAAAGTTGAGGAGAGACTACATTACATGTCATCATAGTTGCATATGCCCACCAGTAAGGACCGGTAGCTCTATTAAGGAATGCATACTGCTCTGCAGGAACTCCAGAATACCATGCCATGAACAGTTCAGTCAGATAGGCAATGCCCACAATCGAACCTGTCACGATGATAATGATATTCATGAATTCAATGTGCTGGATTGTAATATAATCTTCCAACTTATACACTTTTCTGGTGATAAGCAATAGTGTCAAGACCATAGCAAAACCAGAGAATACCGCTCCCGCTACGAAGTAAGGAGGAAAGATGGTGGTATGCCATCCCGGGATGACAGATGTTGCAAAGTCAAAAGATACAATGGTGTGTACTGAAAGTACCAGTGGCGTCGCCAAACCAGCTAAAATCAAGGAAACTGATTCGTATCTCGACCAGTCTTTTGCTCCACCGGTCCATCCAAAACTCAATGCTCCATAAATAGATGCTGATACTTTATTTTTAGCCCTGTCTCTAATTGTAGCAAAATCAGGTATTAATCCGATATACCAAAAAACCAGCGAAACGATAAAATATGTCGAGATTGCAAATACGTCCCAAAGGAGCGGGCTATTGAAGTTTACCCAAAGAGAGCCGAAGGTATTGGGAAGCGGGAGTACCCAATAAAATCCTAACCAAAGTCTTCCCATGTGTATAAACGGGAAAAACAAAGCACATATTACTGCAAAAATGGTCATTGCTTCTGCTGCCCGATTAATGGACATTCTCCATTTTTGTCTGAAAAGTAACAAGATAGCCGAAATCAGGGTTCCTGCATGACCAATACCCACCCACCACACGAAGTTGGTGATGTCCCAAGCCCAGCCTACCGTTTTATTTAAACCCCAAACTCCGATGCCTTCCCATACGGTAATAAATACCGTATACATACCAATTGATAAAAATGAAAGAGAAACCGCTATAGCCATATACCATGTTTTTGGGGGCTTCGATTCTACTCTTATACAAATATCCTGAGTAACGTCACCTACGGTTTTTGCGCCGGTGATTAATGGCGTACGTATGGATGAAACAACTTCCATATAGATTATGCGTTTTCTTCTTTATTTCTAACTTTAGCCAAATACCACACATTTGGCTTTACATTTAATTCTTCCAGCACATGGTATGCTCTGTGTTCATGGATTTCCTGTGTATCTCCTTTATCCTTTACCTGAAGCAATTTCGAAACCTGGCTTTCAGGGTCTCTTATATCTCCAAATACAATAGCGTTTGTTGGACATGCACTTGCACAAGCAACGGTTATTTCTCCATCTATGACTCTTCTCCCTTTTTTCTTAGCCTCCAGTTTACCGTACTGGATTCGTTGAACACAAAATGAACATTTTTCCATAACTCCCCTGGATCGAACAGTCACATCCGGGTTAAGTACCATTTTTCCCAAATCATTGTTCATTGATGAGTTATCCGGAAATTTAGTATTATCGTGATACTTAAACCAATTGAACCTTCTGACTTTGTATGGGCAGTTATTGGCACAATACCTTGTTCCGATACATCGGTTATACACCATCTGGTTCAGCCCTTCTGTGCTATGTGTTGTAGCAGCAACCGGGCAAACAGTCTCACAAGGAGCATTATTGCAATGCTGGCACATCATGGGTTGGAAAGTAACTTCCGGATTCTCAGCAGCAATTTCCATCTCAGCATTTGTAGTTGCTGTTTTTTCACTACTGTAATACCTGTCAATTCTGATCCAGGTCATTTCCCTTCGGTTCAACACTTCCTCTTTTCCCACCACCGGCACATTGTTTTCGGCCTGACAAGCAACGGAACAAGAGGCACATCCAATACATGAATTCAAGTCAACTGCCATTGTCCAATGATGATTGTTGTAGGTATGTCCTTTCCAAAGCGATATTTTTCTTGGCTCTAACTTTCCATCCTTCTTTTCATTTTCACCACCAAGTTCGTTTTCAAGAAATTCCGATACAGCAATTTTAGGTCTGTAAAATGCATGTTCAGGATCATTTTTGTAGGTTTCAAGTGTTGTTTCCTGAATTACATTTTCCCTGTTCATGAATGTATGGTGTGTTTGTGTATGAGCCACTTTAGCAGATTCATTTGTTATAGACACTCCAACATTTACTGTTCTATTCATGCTTGAGGTACCTGCTTTCTCTGCAATTAGCGGATATGCATTCACGCCAACATTAATAGCTACTCTTCCCACTTTTGTTCTTCCATAACCAATTGCAAGGCCTACAGTTCCTCTGGCCTGGCCGGGCTGGATAATGGCAGGTAAAACCAGGGACTGATCACCAACTTTTAAATTTACCTTATGTGTTTCACCTTCGTACACCTTCAAATCAAGCTCATTTGCCATGGATTGGCTGATGGTCAGGTAATTTTCCCAGCAAGCTTTGGTTATTGGATCTGGGGTTTCCTGCAACCATGGATTATTAGCCTGCGAACCATCACCTATCGTAATAGTTTCGTAAAGGGCCAATTCAATTCCATCATTTTTTACTTTGTAGCTACCAGATATGTTTGATGCAGCGGCAGGCAAATCTCCCTCGAATACGATAAATTCCATTGTCATTGCCCTCGCACCCATGGAATAAACACCATCGTGAAGGCATTGATCAAAGAATGTCTGAAAATCCAGCTGTTTATTTTGAGCAGTAAAAATGTTCTCCTTCCAGAATTTCTTAATGACCTCGAGGTAATCCGGATCAGATTGCCCTACCCAAGTCAATAAAGATTCCTGCGCTTGTCGGGTATTGAATAATGGAGATATTGTAGGTTGACAAAGGCTATATTTCCCAGCAACAGGATTGGCGTCGTTCCATGATTCCAAATAGTGATGATTCGGCGCCAGATAATCAACTACATCTGCAGTTTCATCAATACTCTCTGAAATACTTACTTTTAAGTTTACGTCGGAAAGAGAAGATTTGATTTCATCCCCTAAATAATGATCATAAACAGGATTACTATTTAAAAATATAACCCCTTGTATATTCCCTTTTCCCAGATCTGAAACAAATTGCTTCATTTGCTCATCATTCCCTTGCCTGAAATAAACAGGAGTTTTAAGATCTATTGTGGCATTAATATTCCCCAATAAATCATTAATTGCATTCACTACAATTTGAACATTTGGGTCATTGCTCCCGGAAACAACCAAAGATTGACCTTTGTGCTTCCACAGATCATTTGCTGCTGATGCCAAATGGTTTACTTCCAATTTTGGAGTTGCAATAGCCGATTTTCCTGCTTTCGCTGCCAGTAAATTATATAAGGCAGAAACAACCAAGCCCTCAGAAGAAGGTTTAATTGGTGTTCTGTAATCTGCATTGGCGCCGGTTAGTGAAAGATTAGATTCAAACTGGTACAGCCTGGACATCTCCTTTTTTCCATGATCCAGTTTTCTGTTCTTGATGAAATCAGAACTGAATTTATTCGGATTAATCCATGTGCCTAAAAAGTCTGCACCAAAACTGACTACCGTTTTAGCTAAAGAAAAATTATAAGAAGGAATTATTGACTTTCCGAAGGACTCCTGGTTTGCCTTAACAATACCATAGCAAGAAACAGGATCGTAAATCACCAATTCTGTTCCCGGATATCTCTTTATAAAATCATCTATTACAGTTTTAGTAGAAGGGCTTAAGATGGTTTTACTTACAATTCTAATTTGTCCGCCACCAGAAAGTATATTCTCAAGTTTGGCTTTAATCTGATTATCCAGATCGGCCCATTCTACCGTGGATCCGTTGATCGCTGGAGCGTTCAACCTCGATTTGTCATACAATGAAAGAACCGATGCTTCTACCTGAGCGCCAGTGCCACTTCCCGCTACATCAGAAAGTTTATTTGGTTCAATTTTAATTGGCCTTCCTTCTCTTGTTTTCACAACTATGCTACAATAATTTCCTCCGTTCATGTAGGTGGAAGCATAGTAATTAGGAATGCCCGGATTAATTTCCTCTGGCTTGTTCAGGTATGGAATGGCTTTTCTTATCGGCGCCTCACAAGCAGCCAAAGATGCAGCAGCCACACTAAATCCCATGAGTTTAAGAAAATCTCTACGTGAATTTCCTTCCTCTTCTTGTTGTAGAACTCCTTTTTTATAAGGAAGATCTTGTGGAAACTCTTTGCTGGCATATTTAACAAATTCCGGCTGGTTAGTCAACTGTTCCACACCTTTCCAGTATTGTTTTTTATTTTCTTTCATAATATTTAACTATGATTTATAAAATCCTGCGTTTAATCAACTATTAATAATGGCACTTAGCACATTCAAGACCTCCATTGTCTGCAACCAGTAGTGGGTTTTTAGAGGTTTCTGAATGAAGCTCAACCAATTTATCATAATATCCATTATCCCTCGTCTTGATCTTTGTTGTTCTATGGCAATTGATGCACCAACCCATGGTTAAATTTGCTTCTTGCCTAACCACTTCCATTTCTTCAATAGGACCATGGCAAGTTTGACATTCTATTCCTCCTACTTCAACATGCTGTGCATGATTGAAATACGCTAAATCAGGTAAATTATGAACTCTCACCCATTCAATTGGCGTATTATTTAGTTTGGCATCATATAATTTCTGAATTTCTGTCGATAGTTCAGTGGCTCCTGTCACCTTCAAAATAGAACTATGGCAGTTCATACAAATATTTACAGAAGGAATATTGGCATTTTTACTCTCTCTCACTCCAGTATGGCAATAGTTACAATCAATTTGAAACTCGCCGGCATGAAGTTTATGTGAAAATGCAATAGGTTGGGTTGGAGCATATCCTTGATGTACCCCAACATTAAATAATCCATCAATAACTGTTTTTAACATTATCGCGGTAAAGACAAAAGTCATTACCCAAATAAATGTCGGACTTCTGATAAATTGACCTAGTTCGAATTTCTGGAATACAATCTCTTTGTCATCTTCTGAAAGTGTTGATTTCTGCTTCAGGTATTTTGTTAACACAGAAACTAAAACAAACAATACAACAAGGATTAAAACTAGAATCAATAATAAAATAACAAGGAATATGGTTACGATTTTGGCTGAAAGAACACTTTCCTGAACCACCTGCCCATCTGCTCCTGAAGTTAAAGCAACTTCCTTTTCAGGTGGGCCCTTAATTGTTTCATTTTTGATATACTCAATTACTGAATTAAGTTCGTCGTCTGAGAAATCAAACGGAGTCATCAGTGTCTGATTATACTCACTATAGATTTTTACGGCATATTCATCGCCACTTTGTATAACCTTTTGTGAGTTAGAAATAAAAGATTTTATCCAATCTACAGGTCTCCTGTTGTGTACATCTACTAATGCCGGTCCTATTTTTTGTTCGTGTATTTCATGACAAACACGACAATTATTTCTAAAAAGCAACTCTCCGGCGGCTACTAATTCCGCATTAAGTTCCGGCTGCTTCAGTTCTGCATCTACTTCCTGGGCATTTATGTATTCCGTTTGGAGAAGGACTATAAAAATAGTAGTAAACACTAAAAAGCATCTTCTAAGGTTAAAAATTAGAGACATAGATTTATCTTTTTTCAACAATTTTTCCCTAAGGGTCATTTTTCGAAGCAGCAAATGTAATATGTGATAATTTCTTTTCAAACTCGAAGATGAAACTTATTGGCAAAATTTTACTTTTTTCAAAAAAAATCTATATCGCAAACATGAAAATGAAATAAAATAATTTTAAAAATGGTTTTTGCATTCCTGAATTTACAATTGAACTAAAAATTTAAGTCACCCGACTCATCGCAAAAAATATGCAACGGCCAATCCCAGATAATTTCCTAAGGCATAGCCCAAAATGCCTACTGTTAATCCTGAAATAATTATGTTTTTGTTTTTCAATGCACCTGCCACAACGGGAACAAAAGGCGGTGAATAAGCCAATGCGGTAATGATAATTATGGTTGTATCAGAATCAATTTTGAATATATAAGACAGGAATACATGAATGATGATTGAGCCACATAATACCAAAACTACAAAACTGAAAAGATGGAAATATTCTACCTGAAACATAATATGAAGATTTCCCATGGATGCAACGATCAGAGAAAAAACTATGATGAAATACATTCCCAATTGAAATGTATTTTTGATTTTATTAACAGCTTTAAAATTACTGAAAAGTAAACCCAGGGTAGTAATGGTCAAGACAACAGTAACCATTTGAGAATTTTCGGGTACAAGAAGGCTGATGCCTCCACCAATAGCTACAATTATGGACGCAAATCCAGATCCTTTTACAAGCTGTATCACGCCATTTCGCGAAAGCATCCCAGTGAAATTTTCAATATCATCTCCCTCCTCAGCAACAAGGTCTAATTTCATTTTGGCATGCTTGTTTTCAAAACTTGGCAGAAAAAAATTAAAAAGGCGCTGTGCGATAGTCATAAGAAAAGCCAAACAAAGTGCGCCTGTTAGCATATCGTAGGTATGCGTCAGCAAAAAAGTATTTGCGTTGATTTCAAGAGCAGCGCTTATTGCAGCAAGGTTCGGAGTGCCGCCGGTATATAACCCAATGAGCATTCCGCTTACTTTCCAGGATTCAGGAATAAGATCTTTGTAAATATAATGCCCGGAAAACACGGCAATTAACAACGATGCCATAGCCAAGGCCAAGGATAAAATTGCCTCCTTCGCTAATTTCAACCACTTTTTTATGTCCAGTGAAAAAAGCAATAATGGAATAGCTAATAATATGACGATAGAGATTAGATTGTTTTGTACAGCAGCGATTTGATTGGCAACAACATCTGACTGACTGACTAATCCCTGTGAAAAAAGCGCTTGCACCTCATGAATCGGAAGTGAACTTTTATCCTTCAGTATCATCCTGAAATCGTCACTCAACCGTGGGAAAATACCTATATTCCCAATTACCAGACCAAAAAAATATGCCAATACCACAGCTCCGAGTTTGTTCAGAATCTTAACTTTTTGCGTCAAATAGATTATCAGAACAGGAAAAAGAAAATAGAATAATACTAGCAGTATTGTCATCAAAGAATATATTCTAAATATTTAAGGGTGAATTAAATTAAGGATATCGAGAAATTGCCAATAACAATTTACAGAAGATTGATATGAAAAATTGTTAATGATTTCTGAATGAAGGTTATTTACCATAACATAAGAATTAAACCTGCTGAAA
>SMVB01280068.1_pt1 | contig 17823 bp, 16 predicted proteins | sample 2456461 | NCBI WGS metagenome assembly SMVB01 (sample SAMN11095934, study PRJNA526329) | marine sediment metagenome | biome: Marine sediment; feature: Surficial sediment; material: Deep marine sediment; isolation source: Hadal surficial sediment | place: Pacific Ocean | collected 2014-05 | depth...
ATGAGAGATGCTCGCATTCTGATCTTCCTGATGGCGTTGGTCCTGGGCGCAGGAGCTGAGGTACACGCCGCCAGAAATGTTCCTCGCTTCGAGTTGAAATTTACCCCGACTCAGGTCCTGGGTCAGACCAGTCCTGTCCCTCTTCCTGAGGCCTGGCGGGGTTCCCCGATCTCGTTCCAGGTCAGAGACAAACGTCAGTTCGAGATGGGGATGGTGGGGACCCGCACAGATGATCGAGATGACCTGCATCAACTTCAGGCACTCAACGATGTGCGGGTGTTTGTGCAAGGGGCCATGGGCGAGATGATTCGCCAGTGGGGGATGAATCTCGTCGATGAACCGGATATGGATGGCTTGCAGGCAGATGGCGTCTATGGGCAGAATGTCCTCCTGGTCGATCTTGTGCTGCTGCGTGTGGTCGAGACCAATCAGGCCGTAGGGGCCACCTATGTCGGCGATGTGACACTGACTGCGGAATTCTTTCCCACAGGTGGATCTGCAAGTGTGCGCGGTTCCGGTCACGGTGACGCGACACGGTACGGGAAAAAGTTTAGCAACGAGAACTGCAACGAAGTCATCAGTGATGCGCTCCTGGAGGCCACCAGCAATCTCGTGGAGGATCTGGCCAGGAAAACCACGGCGGCCGCGGAATATGGCTCGTCCCACTCTGAAGCACCGCCATCCCATGGTGCCGGGCCAGGATATCCCGGCCTCACCACGCCGGAATCCCTGCTCTCGGAGATCCTCATGCTCAAGGCTTCCGGGCTCAGCGAAGAGCTTCTGGAAAGCTTTATCGAGGGCCGGGTGTTGACTCGACCTCTGGCCGCCGCCGAGGTGCTGCATTTCAAAGCTGTTTTGCGATCAGACAGGCTGCTGAAGGCGATCCTCAGCCGGCCCTATGGAAAGCAGCGCCCGGCAGGTGATGCGTTCACAGGGGCACAGCCTTGAACCAGGGCGGGAGGAGATGCGCATGAGAAGATCTGACGCAAGGAGAGTGGGATGGCTGGTGTGGGGCGTTGTGCTGCTGGCCATGGTCTCAGGTCCGAGCTTTCCTGTTGATGATTGTCCCGACGCGTGGATCAGCACCAAGATCAGCGCCCATCTGGTGGCGAAGATGGGCGTGGCGGCCACTCGCATCAATCCTGATACGGAAATCTGCGTTGTCACCCTCCGAGGCTGTGTGAAAACGGGCGAGCAGAGACAGGAGGCTCTTGCCATAGCCAGGAAGGTCAAAAAAGTTGAGAAGGTCATCGACAAGCTGAAGATCTGCGAAGAAGACTAGATGCGCGGTGCCGCAGAAAAGACCCGACACTGACAAGGGACAGCGTGATGACCAGCGCGAGGACCGGAGGGAGCGACAAAGAGGCGGCCCTGCCGGATCTGGATAGCGTCGGAGTTTCCCTGGCGAACTACGAGGAAAGTAGGGTCCTCTGCCGGGCAACTTTTTTGCTGCCCTGCCACGCTGCACTGTTCCGGGATCACTTTCCTGGCCAGCCACTGATGCCCGCCATCGGGCTTCTCTATCTCTGTGACTGGATGATCCGGCGCTGGCGTGGCGGAAATGTTCGTATCGCGACTCTGCGACGGGTGAGATTCACAGAGCCTGTGCGGCCCGATGTGAGGCTGGAGATCGAACTCACCTGGCGCGGCTCACAGCGGTTGAGCATGTTGGCCCGATCCGAGTCCGGGGAGCATGGATCAGGTGAGTTGTGCATCTTGGCAATTCCGCGGCAGGAGGCTGAACACTCATGATTCCGCTGGATGCCGGCGCTCTGCCGCATGGGCCGGCCATGCGTCTGATTGTGAAGATTGTAACCCTTGGTGAGGACCGCATCACCTGCTGCTGCCGGATCCCCCTGAAATTTCCCTGGGCCGGGTCCGGAGCGCTGCCGGCCTACATGGCGGTGGAAGGAGTGGCCCAGGCGGCAGGCCTGCTCGCCGCCGGGCCAGTACCCGGGGAGTCAACTTTGAAAGGCCTGGCGGGCGAATCTCCGCAGGGCTACCTGGTTCGCATCCGCGAGGCCGAGTTCTCCAGCACCGATCTTGATCCACAGGGTACGTGGACGGCAACCGCCGTGATGGCAGGGCGGTCAGGAAAGGTTGTTCTGTGCCGCGGCGAGGCGTGGCAGGCGGGAGCGCTCCTTCTACGGGCTCGGTTTGCCCTTTACCTCGAAAGCTCTGGCCAGAGCCGATGAAAACAGAACCACTGATGAGGGTAGCGTTGGATGACATCCTCGATGGCCAGGGCCAGGAAGCGGCCGGCATGAGCATCGGATTCCAGCCGAGAGCCCGATGCGGTCACCCGGATCGGGGCCGAGAAGCGGACCTCGTAGCTGCGGCGGCCCGTGCGCAGAGTGAAAGCTGGAAGAATCAGGACCCCGGAGGTCCGGGCCAGGGCCAGCAGCCCCCGGGGAATTTTGAACGGTCGGCCGAACAGGGATGTGGTGACCGTGGTGCCACCGGTCCGGGGACGATCGGCCTGCAAGGCGACAATGTCCCCCTCGGTGAGGAAGGCCCGTAGCCGCAGGCCCAGTCCGATATCTGTGGTCGCAAAGTGAGTGACAAATTGATCGCCGAACCGTTCGCTGATCAGGCGGCGGATGAACTCCTGGGCGCGGGGGTCGCTCTCTTCTTCCCGGACCAGGTGTGTCCTTCGCCGAGCCTGCTCGGGACTCTCGGCTGCCCCGATCTCCCAGTTCCCCACATGGGCGGTTGCCAGGATGAAGCCATCCCCGGAATCCAGGGCACGGCGCCAGTGATCTTCTCCGACCATCCGGAACTTCATCTTCGTGCCCGTGCAGAGGGCCTCGTAGCGCTCGGTCAGGCACCATGCGAACTGGTGAATGGTGCGAAAGGCTCGCAGTTGGGCCCGGGGCCATGAGCAGGGACCCTGGACAGCCATGGAGTTGGCGGCGAGGGCACGACGGATCCTGCCCAGAGTGATGAAGAAAAAGCCGCTGAAGAGAGCCATGAGGGGAGCCACGAGCCACCCGGGGCAGGCGCGCACGCCGAATCCATGAAACCTGTACCAGAAGACACCTGTCACCCGCAGAGGGCCAAGAAGCCGTGCCAGCAGGCCCAGCTCCGGGGCATGGGGCGCCTTGGGGGAGAGGGTCCGTGTCATCTGCGGTCGCTCCGGAGTCGCCGCAGGATGCCCCGGTCCAGAGCAGGCATCAGGGTGAGGGTCAGCAGGAGACAGAGGCCCACGCCGACGGCGATGAGGGGCCCGCCTCTGGAGATGGCAGGCATGGAACTGAGGCCCAGCGAGCCAAAGCCGATCATGGTGGTCAGCGTGGTCATGGTCATCGCCTCAGCCCGATGGAGAGTGGCGTTGGCCACCGAGCCCGCGCGGGCGGCTCCATGGACCACGTGCAGACCGTCGTCGATGCCGATTCCCACCAGGACAGGAAAGGTGGCCACGGTGAAGAGATTCAGTGGGATGCTCGCCCAGGCGCAGATGCCCAGGAGCCAGAGCACGCCCGCTGCCGCCGGCACCAGGGACAAGGCGGTCCAGCCGAGGTGGCCGCGGAAAGAGATCAGAAGCGTGATGCAGATGCCCAGGATGGACCACCCCATCAGGCGGCGCAGCTCGGTGCGCAATGTCATCTGGATGGCTCGGCCGACCCGCGGCAGGGAGAACAGGACGATCCGCGTCGAGGCCGGCGCCGAGAAACGGGCCATGGCCTGGTCGGCGCGGGACGCCACAACCGGGCCGTCACCAGTCAGAACCAGGGTCACTGTGGCCTCACCTGTCTTCTCGTGCACAAGCTCGCCGAGCCAGTCCGGCCATTCCTCTCGTGGAATCGCCGCCAGGGGTCGGCCCTGGGCGATGGCGTCAAGAGTCGAGAAGAACTCGGGGAAGCCATCCTCTCGCAGCCCCGCGTGGGCGAACTGCCGGCGCAGCCGAGCCACGGTTTCCATCGTGATCTCGGAGGAGAGCCGCTGCTGGTGTTCGCGAATTGTCTTTCCACCCAGCAGCCAGGGCGTTGGCGAAAGGGGCGGCAGGGCATCGGGATCGCTTCTCGTCAGCGCGTCGGTAAGTCCGGCTGCAACCTCCAGGGCAATATCCAGGCTGCTGGAGTGAACCAGGATTCGGGTCGTTCCGGTGCTCAGAGAAAAATCCTCTCTCAGGGATCTCTCGAGTTGATCCAGTTCAGGGACAGGTGGTCGAAACAGGTGGAAGTCGCTTTGAAACTCCAGTCTCTTCAATCCCGAGGCCAGGACCCCGGTGACCAGGGCAAACAGGAGGAGGATGGCCAGCGGGTGGGACTCGGCTGTCCGCACCACGCCGTGCACCGCGCGCCTCAGCACGCGTCGGACAGGGCTTGTGCGCAACGAGGAGGCGCTGTTCGGGCTCAGCAGGATGGGCAGCGTCACCAGCGTGAAGCCCAGGAGAATGAGGGAGATCCCCAGGGGAATGAGGGTGCCGAGCTCGCGCAACGGGCGGAAGGTGGAAAGAGTCAGGACGATGAAGCCGACGAATGTCGTTGCGGCAGAAGACAGAATGGCCATTCGATGGATTCTCAAGGCAGTGGCCAGAGCCTTGGGTCCTGACGTCCCGGAAGCGCGCAGGCATTGCATGTCGTTGCCGACGTGGATGCCGTAGTCGACCCCCAGGCCGATGAGGATGGCACCCATGGAGATGGCGATGAAGCTCAGGTGGCCATGGGTCAGGAAGAGGATGCCTCCTGTCCATGTCACAGCGGCTCCGACGCCGGCGACCACGGCAATGGGCAGCCTCAGTGAGCCGAAATAGGAGATGAGGAGCAGGGCGATGGCCACGGCGGAGAGTGTGATCGTGGTCGCGACCTCCCGACGAATTGTCGACTCATAGGCTTCGGCATAGAACGGGGCGCCAATTCCCTCCAGGTGGACGGGCAGATGGACCTCGGCGCTGAGTTCGGCGCTCACCCTGGAAAGCAGTTCCCTGAGGCTGCGCCCTGTGCCTGCGGCGTCCTCCGTGTCGGCCATACTGGCGAAGATGAGGGTGCGGTCTCCGGCCCTGGAGACCAGGCTCCTGGTCAGAGGGCCCTGCAACGCCAACTGCCAGGCATCCGGGGCCAGTCCCAGGGGATCGGCGCGCAGGAAGGGTGAGCTGAGCAGGCCGGTGACACCCTGAAGTTCACGCCGCAACCCGGCAAGGTGCTGGGCAACCGCGTCCGGGGCCAGGGCTTCGGTGAGGCTCCGAACTTCGGCTTCATCCCGGTAGAGAACGCTCCTGGGCAGGATCCAGTGGAGAAGAAAATCTTCATCCTTCGCCGACCAGCCACAGCGGACGCTCAGGAACAGATCCGAAGGGATCAGCAGATCCCGTGCTCTGCAGCCGAGATCCGTGAGGTCCATGCCGGCCGCCGGCCCCTGGGGAAGGGTCAGAACGAGAACGACCTTTTCCAGGGGTTCCATGTCACGGGCCGTGGTGGCCAGGCTCGGGGAGCCGGGTGTGGTGCGTGGCAGAAGCTCGACCAGGTCCGTTTCCACGTGGAGCCCCGAAGCTGCCATCACCGCGAGCACGGTGGCCGTGATGGCCAGGGTCAGGATACCCAACCGCAGATGTCGGAGAGAGAGCATGGGACGCAGGGACGTCTACAGGGACGCGCCCGCGTCGATGACCAGGCACTGGCCGGTGACACTGGCTGCGTCGTCAGAAAGCAGAAAGAGAATTGCCCCCACAACTGATGTCATTGAGACGCCATCGGGCAAGCACTCATGACGGCGCAGTGCCTTCACCTCCTCGGGTTTGAGCCCGGAGGTCATGCCCGTGGGCAGGAAACCCGGGGCCACGGCATTGACGCGAATCTGCTTCCGGCCCATCTCCCTGGCCAGAGTTCGGGTCATGGCCAGCAGGCCGGCTTTGGAGGCCGCGTAGGCGCCCTGGCCGGGCATGGCGCGCAGAGCGGCCAGGGACACAACATTCACCATGGACCCTCCGCGCAGGCGAAGCATGTGGGGGATCACGGCCCGCATCAAACGGAATGAGCCCATCAGATTGACCTGGAGAACTCTTTCCAGATCCTGGTCCGAGGTCATGGCCAGCAGGCCGCTGTGGCTGACGCCGGCGTTGTTGACCAGATGGCGCACGCAGATCCCTTCGTCGTGCAAGGTAGTGAGAAGTGCATCGGGCCCGTCGGGGTCACGGAGATCGAGGGGAAACCCGCGTGCCCGTCCCTCCGTGGCCGCCTCCACCTGCCGGGCACGTTGGGACCCGCTGTGATATGTGAACACGGTCTCCCGCCCTGTCGCTGCCAGGGTCTCCACCAGGCTGCGACCGATCCCCTGACTGCCTCCGGAGACCAGGATCATGTCGGCAGGGCTCCCAGGGTATCGAACCGGGCCCGGGTCACAGCCAGAGCGATGCGCAGACTGTCCACCACAGGCCGATAATGGCTCGTCCGGCGGCCATCCACGAACCCCAGGCGTATCGGCACCAGTGCGATCCGAAATCCCCGGCGAACGGCCCGTACGACCACGGCGCTCTCGGCCTCGAAGCGGGCTTCACTGAAACCGGTGGCGAGAATCAGCCGCCGGGTGTAGAGCCGGAAACCGCTCTGGACATCCTCAATGACCTCGCCGGCCACGGCGGAGATGACCGCCGAGGAGATGGTGTTACTCCACAGGCGAACCCCGTGCATGCCGGCAAACTGCAGCGCCCGGCTGCCGATGACCAGGTCGGCACCGCTACGGATCCCTGCCAGCAATTTCGGAATCTCCTCGGGCAGGTGCTGGCCGTCGGCGTCAAGGGTCACAATCTGGTCATGACCCTCGGCGAAGAGATGGCGGAACCCCGTCATGAGCGCGCGTCCCTTGCCCCGGTTCTCGGGGTGGCGCAGGACCTCGGCGCCGGCTTGGGACGCCTGCTCACCGGTGTTGTCGGACGATCCATCGTCAATGACCACGACGCGCGCACTGAAGTTGCGGGCGCGCGCGACCACGTCGCCAATGGTGGCTCCTGCCTGCAAAGCTGGAATGATGATCGGCGTAGAAGCGATCATGGCGCCGGTCTTTCCAGGATCAGCCAGCCGTAGGGGCCCCCGGAGGCCGGCGCGGTGATCAGCGTCCGGCGCGGAGGATCGAGTGGGGGGTCGAGACAGGGCGCCAGCCCGAGTTCCGGATCCGGTTCGAAGTCCTGGGTTGGTGTCCCGCGGTAGAGTCCGGCGGCCGCCAGCACGGCAGCAGCGAGAAAGGCTCCGCCGAACTCGCCAGTCATCGCCTTGGGTGCGAGAATCGGGGGCAACGGGCTCCGCCGCCAGACGTGCCTGAGAATCCTGGCCTCCAGCAGATCGCCGTGGTGGCTGCCGCCGGCTCCGGACACGATGAGGTCGATGGAGTCGGGGGAGAGATGACACTGTTCCAGCAGACCGGTGAGTGCCTTCCCCAGGGTCTCGATGCCCTGCCCCCAGCCGGAGCGGGTCGAGGTCGGATCAAAAGCCATGCGCCCCCCGATCACCGCGGCGAGAGGGGGCATCCCGCCGGACGGTCTGCTTGCGGCAGATTCCATGAGCAGAACAGTAGCTCCCTCGGCCGCCAGAACACCATTGCGGCGCCGGCCGAACGGACGGGCTTTCTCTGCACGTCCTGAAGCAGGCCGCGCCAGGGCCCCGAACCGATCCAGTCGGGAATGGAGAAACGGGGTGATCTCCTCCGCGACCCCGGCGAGCATGCGCGTCGCCCGGCCCCGCCGCAGCAGGTCCATTGCCTGAATGACGGCACATGCAGGGCCGGCCTCTCGCGCCAGCAGAGTGAAATTCGGCCCCCGGGCGCGCATCACCAGGGATACCTGGGCAGCCGCGGCATTGGCCACGCACTCGGTGAAGAGAGTGGGGGAGACCGCGCTCGGTCCATGATCCAGGGTCTGGTCCATGATCGACTGGGTAAAGAGGGAGGGCCCGAACATCGTGGCCATGCTGACTCCCAGGTCCGGATCGTGGGCCACAGGGTCATGAGCAGCGGCGCGGCCGGGCAGGGCGCGGGCAGCTGCAGCGACAGCAAAACGGGATGGGCGGCTGAAACGGCGCATGGCGATACCGGACGGCCGCCATGCGCTTTCCGGGCCCTGGAGAAGGGCCGCGAGCCGGGCTCCCCGCGCCCGGTGCCAGCCGTTGGAGCGGTCCACGGTGTGAGCAGGCGTCTCCCCGGAGTGCAGGTGCTTGAGAAGACTGTCCGTGTTGCTGCCCAGAGAACTGACGGTACCCAGGCCAACGATGAGGATGGGAGGATTCGAATTCATGGGAAGGAGGGCAGGGAAAAGAGAGCGGCTGCATTGCTGCCGCCGAATCCCAGGCTCAGACTCAGACCGGTGCGCAACTCAAGCCGGCGCCCGCCCCGCTCCTGGACCAGATCCCCTGAGGCCTCAGGATCGACCGGTCCACCGCGAGGAACGGGGTGCAGCCGCTGGTGCTGCAGGCAGAGAACCGTGACCACCGCCTCGATGACCCCGGCGCTCCCCAGCAAGTGGCCGATGCTGGCCTTGGTGGCAACCACCGGTATGGAGCGCGTACGGTCGGGGAAGAGTTTCCGCAGGGCCTTGAATTCGGCCTGGTCGTTGAGGAGTGTCCCCGTGCCATGAGCATTGACGAAGTCCACGTCCTCGGCCTCACTCCGGGCGTCGCGCAGGCAGTCCTGCATGGCTATCAGGGCGCCTTCCCCCTCCGGGTGCGGTGCGGTCATGTGGTGAGCATCCGCAGCATTGCCGGCTCCCAGCAGACGGGCCAGGGATTGCCCGCCGCGAGCTTCGACACTCTCCTGGCGCTCCAGAACGAGCACCGCCCCGCCCTCGCCAAGGGACAGGCCGGCCCGATCTGCCCGGAAGGGGCGGCACGGCCGTGTATCGACCGCCTGGAGAGCGTTGAAGCCTCCGAACGTTGTCCTGGTCAGGCTGTCGCTGCCGCCGGCAAATGCCACATCGACCTCCCCGGATCGGAGTGCTTCCAGGGCAAGGCCCAGGGCGAGGGTTCCGGAGGCGCAGGCCGAGGAGACCGTGATCACGGGCCCTGTGGCGCCGAAGATCCGGGCCACCACCTCGCCAGGGCTGCTCACCGGGTGAGAGGAGAGGACGCGTATCGAGCTGTGGCCACGGCGAGAACTGCGGACGCTGGCGTAGTGGCCCTCGCCTTCAGCGAGGCCCGCTGTGCTCCCGCCGAAGTAAACGCCGACGTTGAGGGAGGAGAGCCGGCCGTCCAGGCCGGCCTGGGCAACGGCCTCCCGGGCTGCGCAGAGGGCAAAGAGGTCGGCGCGGCTGGCGTCTCCGTCGCCGCCGGCCCGGTGACGCAGGCTCTCCAGGGTCTCCCGGCACTCCCCGGCGATCTTGGCGGCGTAGCCCCGGGAATCGAATCGGCTCAACCCGGTGATCCCTGGTCGTGGGGAGAGCAGGCCTTGCCACAGGCTCTCTGTCCCGACACCCCAGGTGCTCACACATCCGAGACCGGAAACGACGATGGGAATCGCCGGCTCGGCGGTCAAGGATGCGAGGTTTTCTGGGAAATCCTGATCATCTGGTAGAGACTGTCGAGAGACTTGAAGTCCCTGGCCTGCACATCCTGGCTGCGGATCTTGATGCCGTAACGACTCTCGATGGCGACAACCAGTTCGAGGGCATCAACGGAGTCCAGCTCGAACTGACCTCCGAAGAGGAGCTCATCGTCCTTCATATCGGCAGGGTTCACGTCCTCGAGCTGCAGGCTGGAGACAATCATCTCCTTCAGGTCCTGGCGTGTGATCTCGACGGCTGGCATGCAGTGATCTCCATGGGTCGGGCTTGGGAGGTTGCCGTTGGCGGTTCTCAAATTGCACTATACCAAAGGATCTTCTCATCGAGACCTGAAGAGAGGAATTCGCCCATCATCCACCCTCGCCCCTGCCCCGTCGTCCTGGATTTCCCACCGTACAATGTGCGGGGAACGGCGCCAAGAGCCCTGATTTCCAACTCATTCCACGGGAGGAGTTTCGCGCGAACGTGAAGAACGCAGATTTCCTGACCTGCCACCCATACTTCGAGGGCGTCTATCTTGTGCCTGGTGGTTTTCGCTGCAGGCCGGATCTTCTATGATGGCTCCAATGGTGCGGACACAAAGGCCAGGGAACCGGGGGCACGGGTGAGTTCGGATGCCCTGCTCGGTGAATTCGACCGCCGGCTGAGGATCCAGCCGGATCGCATCCTCCTTGCCGGCGGATCCCGGACCTGCAGCGCTGCAGACCTCCATGCCACCTCCCGGTGGGTTTCGAACCTGCTTTCCCGACATGGGGTTCCGGCCGGCGCGTGCCTCGGTGTGAGAGCTCCCAATGGCCAGGGCTTTCTGGCCCTTCTCCTGGGCGTGCTTCGGCACCCGGCGGTTCCCGTTCTGCTGGATAGCCAGACTCCCGACGCCGAGGCCCATCGCATCATGACCGTCTTGGGAGCAGTCGGACTGGCAGGCTGCAGAGCAGCATGGCCCGAGCACCCCGATGACTTCGCCTTTCAGGCCTTCACCGGAAATGGGGAGGTCCGGCTCGCCGAGCCCGGCATCATCAAGCTCACCTCCGGTTCCACGGGAGAGCCGCGAGGTATCGAGACCCCTCTCCCGGCTCTGCTCGCCGATGAGGAGAACCTGGCCGCCACCATGGGTATCAAGGAATCGGACCGGATCCTGGCGGCCGTGCCTCTGGCGCACAGCTATGGTCTGTCGAGCCTGGCCGTGCCGACCCTCGTCCGCGGAACGATGCTGATCATCCCGGAGGCCGGCAATCCCTTTTCTCCCTTGCAGGCGGCTGTTGAGCTGGATGCGACGGTTTTCCCGACCACCCCTCCCTATCTGGAAGGCCTGGTGCAGTGGGAAGGCGATCTGCCGTCGTTGGACAGCTTGCGGCTTCTCATCTCAGCCGGTGCTCCACTGCGGCCGGAGACGGCACGCCGAATCCACCGGTCCTGGGGCCACCGTGTGCACGCCTTTTACGGGGCCAGCGAGTGCGGAGGCATCGCTTACGATCCCGAAGGCAGGGCCGCCGAGGAGGGGCTCGTCGGCCAGGCGGTGCGGCATGTCTCCATCGAGTTGGAAAACGTCCCGGGCCAGGAGGCCCCCGGCAGGCATCTGGTCATCCGTTCGCCGGCCGTGGCTCGCCGTTACCTGCCCTGCGAGGATCCGCGCCTGGGCGCGGGACGCTTTGAGAGTGACGATCTGGGCGTCCTGGAACACGGTAGCCTGCGTCTTCAGGGTCGCCTGGGGCCGGTCGTCAAGATCCGGGGCAAGAAAGTCCACCCGGCGGAAGTGGAGCATATCCTGACCCAGATGCCCGGCATCCGGGAGGCGTATGTTCATTCCGGAGGAGTCACCAGCGCCGGACGGGATATCCTGGAGGCTCTCGTGGTACCGGAAGGGAAGGGCCTGAGCCGCCGTGCCATCACCGCGTGGTGCCGGGGGCGCCTGGCGCCTGAGAAGATCCCACGCCGCATCCTGCTGGTTGCGGAGCTTCCTCGCAGTGAGCGCGGCAAAATTCAATTTCGCCGGGTCCTGGGGCTGCGGGCCTAGGTTGAGACCCGCGGCGTGACTTCTCGAGAGGGTCCAGGCGGCCGCCGAGTGTTCAGCTTCCTGGCCCTGTTTGTGGCGGCTCATATTCTTGTGCCGCTCCTCATGGGTATCGGGGTCCTGAAGTGGCCGGCGGCCCTCTTGTCTCTTGTGATGGTCCACCTGGGCCTGGTCTACGGCAGTTTGTGGCCCAGGAGCCAGCTGCTGGGCGAGAATATCCTGAGGCTCGGCTCCGAGCATCATGGCGGCGACAAGGTCTACCTCACTTTTGATGACGGCCCCGATGGGAGCGTCACGCCTCGCGTGCTCGAGATCCTGGAAAAGGCCGGGGCACGCGCCAGTTTTTTCGTCGTCGGCAAGAATGTGACGCGCCATCCCGATCTGGCGCGCCGTATTCTGGCTCGCGGGCATACGCTTGAAAACCATTCCCATTCCCATCGCCGTCTGTTCTCCCTGCTGGGTCCCTGGCGGATGGCCCGGGAGATCGACGAGGCCCAGGAAGCTATCCACCGGGAGGTCGGACACCGTCCCGGCTACTTCAGGGCGCCGGCGGGCCTGCGAAGCGCCTGGCTGGGACCGCTGCTGCGAGCACGGGACCTGACCCTGGTGACCTGGACCCGGAGGGGATTCGATGCCGTGAGCCGCCGGCCGGAGCGAGTCCTGGCCCGGCTCACCCGGAATCTTCATCCCGGGAACATCCTCGTTCTCCACGACGGTGGCGCCGCCAGGACCGCCGATGGCGAACCGGTTGTCTGCCTGGTTCTTCCCCGGCTCCTGGAGCGACTCAGGCAACGCGGTCTCAAGGCGGCAGCGCTCCCTGCCGGACTCAAGGCTGGACCGTGAGCACCATGGCGAGGCAGAGACACCTGCGGGAATGGGTGGTGAAAGTCTTTGATCTCCTGGTGAGGCCCGATGAGCCGCCAGCTCAGAAGGCCGCTTCCTTTGCCTCAGGAGTGTTCATCGGTTGCCTGCCCTTGTATGGCCTGCACCTGTTGCTCTCCGCCATGGTGGCCCGATTGTTTCGCCTCAGTCTTGTGCGGATCTATCTGGGCGCTCACATCAATAATCCTCTCACAGCAGCGGTCCTCCTTTATGTCGAGCTGGGCATCGGCAGTCTGATCCTGGGGAGGCCCTGGCCGACGCAGATACCGGCGTCTCTGGCCTCCATGAATATGGCCGCCCTGGGAATGGCTCTGGCCGTCGGCAGTGTGGCCGTCGCTCTTACCCTGGCGGCCCTGACCGCTGTTGCGATGCTAAGGCTGGCACGCGCCTCGGAGAGATCTCCTGATGATGTGCGGGAAGTTGAACAGGCCGCGCGTTATTTCCTTGAGTCCGGCATCTCCCACTGGGCGTTCGCACGGGGAAAAATCCGGCACGATCCTCTTTACGCTCTCCTCGCTCGCTCTCCCGATCTGGCCGGGGCCGCTGCTGTTCTGGACCTTGGATGCGGTACAGGACTTGTCCTGGCGCGGCTTCGGGAGCGGCGCCTGGCCGCAGGCCGGGCGGCAGGAAACGAGCACGGACAGCGTGAGCAGGATTATCTGGGCCTCGATGCATCGCCTCGGCGGATCGCGGTGGCCCGTGAGAGTCTCGGACGCTGGGGCCGCTTTCAGGTGGCCGATATCGGGAAGACGGCGTTCCCGACCGTGGACACCATCGTTCTGGCCGACGTCCTGCACTATCTGCCGGAAGGGGTCCAGAATGCGGTTCTGGAACGAGCCGCCCGGTCCCTGCGGCCCGGCGGAACGCTTCTGCTCCGGGAGGCTGATGCAGGCGGCGGCTGGCGCTTTCTTGTGACGCGACTGAGCGAACGCTTGCGCGCCCTACTCAGGAGGGACTGGCGCCAGTCGTTCTGCTACCGCAGCCGGGGGAGATGGATGAGCCGGATGGCGGAGTTGGGTCTGGATGTTTCCTGCCAGCCCGCCGGGCGAGGGACGCCGTTCGCAAATGTCCTGATCACGGCTCGTCGGTCGAAAAACCCGACCGGCTAGCCGGCATCCAGAAGAGCGAAGCGGGGCCGCCTCGACGCCAGAGGGAAGAATGGCTGCAAGCGCACGAAGAGCTTGAACAGTTCGACACGCCAGCGGATTGCCCAGCACGGGCGCGGGAACACGTTCCCCGTGAGGAGGGAGATGACGGCGCGATGGATCTGGAGCGGGCCTGTCCCGGCGAGAAAAAGTTCCCTGAAGGCGTGACGATAGTAGAGGTGAGCCAGATCGAAAAATGCTGAACTACTGCTTGAAATGTACCGGTCATATTCACGGTAGGCGGAGGGCCAGGAGCAGCGGCCCGCCCTGGCGCCGGCCAGCAGATCGACTGCCTTGAGCGCCGACATCAGTCCCATACAGACGCCGGTGGAGAAAATTGGATCGATGAAGGTGGCGGCATCTCCAAGAAGAAAAAAACCGGGGCCGGCGAACGGGCGGCAGGAGTAGCTGAAGTCGGCGGTCACCCTGTTGGTCTCCGGGGAGAGGGCTTCCCGGGTCTGCTCACGGACCAGAGGGCACTTCTGGATGAGCCAATCCAGAGCGTGGGGATAATCGACCGGAATGCGCTTCGCGTCCCGGCCGTTCATGACGAATCCGATGCTCGTCTTCTCCTCGTTGAGGGGGATCAGCCAGAACCAGCCCTCATCGCACATCACCGCCAGTGGGTAGCCACCCTTCACTCCCGGGCGCCGCGCCACACCGGTGAAGTGATTGAAGAAGGCCACCCGCTTGAAGTCAGGCAGGGTGCGACGGGTGCGCAGGTGATGTCCCACCAGGGTACCCTGTCCACTGGCATCCAGGAGATGGTCGCCCCGTACCGTGATGTCGGGTCCCTCCGGTGAGGCGAGGACCAGTTCCACGCGCCCGGCCTCCAGGCGATGAATTCTCCGGATGCGATGCCCCTCCATGACCGAGGCGCCTGCCGCAGCCGCCGAGTTCAGCAGAACCTTGTCGAAGGGGGCACGCTCGATACTCAGTGTCCGTGAGTCTTCCGGAATCAGGCCGGTTCGAAATTCGAAGTCCTGGAGCGAGGTTTCGTTGCCCAGGGCGAAAGACGCCCCATACTTGGGTACGTGAGGGAGTGCCTGGATCAGTGGCTCTATCCCGAGCCGGCGCAGAGCACGGCTGGTCTGGGGCAGCATCGATTCCCCGATGTGGAACCTGGGGTGCCGATCCTTCTCGATGATGAGAGCCTTCAGTCCCAGCCTGGCGGCGTGAAGTCCCGCGGCAGCTCCCGCCGGCCCGCCACCAGCGATCAGCACGTCCCATGTGATGCCGCCGGTGGACGAGGACACCTGCGAGCGTTCGGTCTTGAGGGGATGTTGTTTCATGAGCCAGGGATCCGCAGTCGTCAGGTTCCCGCATCCTACCGGAGGGGAGGCCAGAACTCAATTCCATCTCCGGGAAGGATCATGGGGGTGGCCAGCGATTGGGAACCGGCTTCGACGAGGTCGCCGGAAGGCGCCTGGACTTGTTTGCTCTTCGCGCGACTCAGTCCTTGTCGGAGAGGTTGCCTGTGGCCCAGGCGTTCAGGAAGAGGGCGACATCCTCGCCCAGTCGCTCGCAGTCGGCCCTGAGCTTCTTGACGGGGTTGCCACCGAAAGCCCCCATCACGGTGATACGTTTTTGTTCAAATTCGGCCAGCAGGTTGCCCGACACATCTTTGACCGTGCCCCTGATCACCCAAACTCCCTTACCTGCGCCGAAACCTCCCCAGTATCGCTTCGCTCGGCTGCCTGGATCCAGGACCGTGAACCTGCCCTCGATGATCAGAGCGTTCTCCGGAGGAGTGGCCACATCCACGGCCGGGCTGACGTTCTGAAAGGGGCCAATCTTCTTGATGGCGTCAATGAGTTCAGAGGCGAAAAGCGGTGGGGCCTCCTCCTGCATGGTCCTGGCCTCTTGGAAGTGTTTCTCCTTGCTGCTTCGGGAGCCCGTGCCCAGATCGGCCTTGGAGGCATCAAAAAGGTGGATGATGATGGCTGCGTCCGCTGGGATCCGTGGCTCGCTGATCCGGATCCAGTCGAGAATTCCGTCGTCGATCTCAATGGGGGCGCGCTCTGCACGGAGTTGCCCACCGAGAACCAGGAAAGCCAGAACCAGGGTCGAGAGTGTCATTTTCATCAAGCGCTCCTCATGACCGGGGAATCGATGTCGTTGGCCCGGGAGAGGATGCCCTGTTCGGCCCCTCCCCGCAACTATTTCATCGAAAGTCCGATGTATCTCACCCTACAGGCCGTGGCGGAACATCTCGTTGAGGTCATTGAGTTGGTCCAGCAGGCCGCCGGCGCCGGCAGCCGGCCGCAGTGCCGTCTCGCTTGCCGCCTGTCTGTGCCCGGGTACGAGAACCTGGTCGCTGATGAACTGCTCGATGATCCTGTGCCAGGCCGTCACCGAGAGTTTCGGTCGCGCCTCCAGAAGTGCAGTTGCTGCGTGGGTGATGCTGTCGCCGGTGATGCGGGCATAGCGATTGATGAGGCGGGATCGTTTCTCCACCGTGGCCAGAACTTGCCCACGAGTTCGGCCGCAGAGAGTGGCGGCGCTGGCCAGCAACTGCAGGTAGCACCGGGTCAGGCGGCGGGCCATGTGGAGGCGATAGGGGGAGGGGATGCGGTCCTCGACCGTCGCGTAGGACGACCAGGCCAGCTCGAGGATGTCACGGGGGGAGGGGGTCACTCCCTCCCGCAGGAGACGGGGAAGTTCACGCAGAAGATCGCGCGTGCTGAAGACGGCGTTCCAATTGATACCGTCGGATACCGGGTGGGGACCTCGGGCCGAGCGGGCCCGCTCGAAATAGGCGTGGGCCGTGAGGAATGCGGTCACTTGTTTTTTCCTGCGGGCCAGGAGAGCGTGAGCCATGGCCTCGGGGAAGCCGACCCGAAAGAGGAGGCGCCGCAGGCGCATACGCGCGAACTCCCGGTCGAAGAGGCGCAGTAGCGGGTCATGGCGATACGAGTGCAGGGGCTGTTTGCGTCCGGTGATGAGAAAGTCGCGGATCTGGGCAAAATTCTGCACCAGGTGGCGGGCTTTCCGCCGCTGCTCGGTGAGGGTTGTGGAAAAGCACGGCCCGTCATCGAACCGGTACTCGCGGTGGCAGAGGCCGAACTGGCGGACCGACCCATAATCGATGATGCCGCCGTCGGTGAGGATGTTGTCGCCGTCCCAGGCCAGCCAGCAGAAGATGTATTCCGACTCCAGGTGGGCAGCCAGGCGACCAAAGGTCCGGGCCATGTCGGTGGCCAGGCGGCGGTAGCGGGCCGGGCGGCTGCGGAGGAGGGGCACGTTGCCATTTTCCTGCTGGCGGGCCATGAACAGATCGGCGACGGCCTGCAATCTCTGGTGTGCGCCTTGTTTGAGGTGCACCATGAAATGAGAAGGGCGGAAGAGGCTGGGGGCGGCGCGGACCACGATGGCAAAGCCGTCGGCGTCCTGCAGGATGGTCAGAACACGCTCCGTGGCCAGGCCGTTGCGGTGGAAGACCTCGCTCATGAGGGCGGTGTCCATTCCCTCGTCCAACGCCGCGGTGCCACAGCCATAGGAAGCGTCATCGCTGCCGGTCTGGAAGTAGCGTCCTTCGGCGGCCGTGGCGGGACAGAGGCGGGTGACGCCGGTGCCGCAACTGCTGATATCCCAGGAGCGCCCCCGGTAACGCAGGGTGCCGTTCCAGATGCTGCGCCCATCGCCTGACGTGGTACCGCGCCTGCTGGGATGCTGCATCTGCAGGTAGCGGGTCGCCATGTAGGTGCCGGGCAGCATCTCGCGGGCCGGGACGCTGGTACCGTGTATGAGATCGAATTCGTTGAGGATGGTGAGGGCGAATGTCTCGCGAATGGCCCGGCGCAAGGCTGTTGTAAGCTCAAGGGGGTGCCCCGGCGGGATGAGTCCCATCTCGGCTGCCAGCCTGAAATTGAACCAGACCACCCGGGTGCCTGGGCGGCGCCGGGCGCGGTAGGCGACATAGCCGCCGGGGACGGCGTCACGGAAAGGATGCTGGCCGTCCAGCACGTGAAAGCGTGGATAGTCCATGGATTTCCCTTGCGTTCAACATAGGTTCCATGGGGCTGTGAATCTCATGGCGGGTGGAAAGGCCGTGAATTCCCCTAAAATTTCAAGGATTCAGGAACGAGAGGAGGAAGGCCGTGCGCGGCATGTTCCTGTCCTGGGAGCCCTCTACATGGCACATGAGGTGCCTCCGGGCACGGCCCTGGGAATCTACGGCTTCCTGGTCCTCATGTCGGGGCGGGTCGAGGAACTCCTGGCTGTCCCTCCCAGGCCGGCGGCCGGCTGAACGGTGATCTCGGCCTCTGTGGTGAGGGGCTCGCTCCCCTCGTTTCGGATCA